>Ga0187851_10000002_pt1 | contig 262965 bp, 226 predicted proteins | sample June2016WEW_6_10_FD_132997 | JGI IMG/M metagenome (GOLD analysis project Ga0187851, IMG submission 132997) | Peatland microbial communities from SPRUCE experiment site at the Marcell Experimental Forest, Minnesota, USA - June2016WEW_6_10 | ecosystem: Environmental > Terrestrial > Soil >... | reverse complement strand
TCCAACCCTGGTCGGCTCCAAGGAAACAAGGACGGATGCCGCAGGCTATTATCGCTTCGCCAACCTTCCGCCAGACTCTTATACGGTTGTGGTGAAGACGCAAGGATTTGAAACCTACAAGCAAGCAAACCTCCGCATCGAGGTTGGCCACCTTCCTTCGCTGAATATCGTGCTCAAGGTCGGCAACGTCAGCACAGTGGTGGAAGTGAATTCCGAAGGTCCGATGATCGACACGACCACCGTGACCACGCTGACGAACATCCCCGAAGAGACGCTGCAGAATGTTCCTCACGGGACTTCGTTCCAGTCGGTGATTCAGTTTGCTCCCTCGGCGCGCAACGAGCCGCTGATGGGCAACACTTCAATGAGCAAAGGCAACGGCGGTTCGTCTCCCGGCAGCATGAGCAACGGCGGGTCGGTGGGTTACTCCATCGGCGGCGGCTCGGACTCGGAGAACTCCTACCTGGTTGAAGGCCAGGAGACAGCCAACATTATCGGCGGCTTCTCCCACACCAGCGTCCCCATGGACTTCGTCAAGGTAGTGCAGATGAAGACCGAGGGCGTTCAGGCTGAGTACGGCGGCGCACTGGGCGGCGTGGTCAACGTGATCATGCAGAAGGGCACCAACCAGTGGCACGGTTCGGTCTTTACGAGCTACCAGGCTAGCGGCCTCCAGGGATCACCGACTGCTTTCCTGCGCTACAATCCTGCTTCAAGCGGCACCCCTACCTCATGGGGCGGACTGCTTGACCCGGTGGCTCAGGATTACCAGCCCATCCGCCCGCACACCGGCGACGTCTACCCCGGCGTCTCAGTCGGCGGCCCGCTTGCTGATCTATTTCCAAAGCTCTACGGCATACCGGACGGCGTTTATCAGAAGCTCAAGGAGCGGATTTTCCTGTTTGCCAGCTACAACCCTGAGTTCAATGACTACGAGGAAACGCTGAACTATGGAACGGCAGCCCAGGGCGGCTCCGGTCTGGGTGTAGTTCCCTTCAGCCAAAACTTCCACACCGACTACGGCTACACCCGCATCGATGCGGAAGTATCGAACAAGGTTCGCGTCTTTGGCTCAGTGCTGACTCAGGGCCAGAAGGAAGCGGGCGAGAATCTGCCCTCAAATCCCGACTCGACTCAGGGCTACCTCAACGTAGTTACAGGATGCTCGGGCCTGGGTACAAGCCTCACCTGCGTCCCCGGCGAGGATCCTTCGATTTTTGCCCACAAGTTTGGATACTCGGCCCCGAATCTTACGCTGAATACAGGCGCGGATCTCACGCTGACTCAGAACCTGGTTTCCACAACGCGCTTTGGCTACTACTTTGAGAACTACCACGACTTCGGTTACCCGACCACCGGCGTGGTCGATCAGTGGGAGATCGACGGCAGCTCAGCCGACGATACGACCGGAACTCCGCTGACCACTTCCGCTCCCGCACTGGCCCAGCTTACTGGTACCCTGAGCCAGCCGTTAGCCGGCACCTTCACTCACTACAACTCGAACAAGGCCATCCAGTTTGACCAGGACATCTCCTGGGTTCATGCGGGCAAAGGCGGTACCCACGACATCAAGTTCGGCTACCAATTGCACCGCAACACCAACCTCATTCTGCAGGGTTACAACGCGCCTTTGGTCGAGGTTTACCCCGGCGCCAACTCGAGTGCCGCCTATTCGCCTATCGGGCCTGTGGGTGCTGGGAATTGCGCAGCCATCGAGATGGTTACTGGTTTCCCGTTGTGCGTGGGCACGTACGGCGTGATCAACATCAACGACTACGGAACGGCCGGCACGGCAACCGGCGTGAATCACAGCTTCTATGTTCAGGATGCCTGGACAATAGGCAAGGGCGTCACCGTGAACGCCGGCGTGCGCTTCGAGCGCGAGTATCTGCCCGGCGAGAATCAGCCCGTCACGCAGAAGATCACGCAGCCCATCAACTTCGGTTGGGGAGCCAAGATTGCACCCCGCCTCGGAGCGGCCTGGGATGTCTTCCAGAATGGGAAGATGAAGCTCTTCGGCGGTTACGGCGAGTTCTACGACCAGATGAAACTCAATGTGGCCATCAGCTCGTACGGCGGCCAGAACTGGGAAGAGTGCTGGTTTGGATTGATGGAACCCACTCTCACAGACATCACCCCGGCGTACAACAGCGGCGGTCGGTACTGCATCGGCACGGGCAGCAGCCCCGTGGTGAACTGGAGCACGGCGCAGCCCTCGGGCGTGACATTCCTCGAAGGCCAAAACAACCGCGCCAACCCGACGACCTGCTCCACTTGCTCTGTTACGGAAGAAGGAACAGCGCCGGGCCTGAAGCCCTACTCGCAGCACGACTCCAACTTTGGCGTGGACTATCAGATCAAACCCACCGTGGCGTTTGAGGCACGTTGGGATCGCAGGCGCCTGGATAGCGCTATCGAGGACTCGGCCATCTTCAACCCGTCGATTGGCGAGACCTTCGTAATCGTGAACCCCGGCAAAGGCGTGAACAGCACATTCAACGGTTTCTGGAACTTCCTTTATGGCGTTCCGCCGGATTGCGTGGATAACACCTGTCCGGCTAACCAGAAAGTTATTCCCGCAGCCCGCAGCTACGATGGTCTCGAACTCCGCATTACCAAGGCGGAATCGAACCACTGGAGCGGCATGGCCTCCTATACATGGAGCAACTTCCGCGGCAACTACGCCGGCCTGACCAGCTCCGACCTTGGCGACGGCGGCGGCGGCCGCAACTCTCCGAACAACAGCCGCGCCTTTGACGAGCCCTACTTCTCGTGGGACGCCGATGGCAAATCTTCCAGCGGAAAGCTGGCCACCGACCGCCCGAACACGGTCAAGGGTTTTATTTACTACGACCTGAAGTGGCTGAAGTATTTTGCGACAGACTTCGGCATCTTCCAGACGATTTACCAAGGTACGCCGCTGACCAGCGAACTGGACGTAGGTTACTCTTATGCAGGCCAGCCCGCTTTCCCGACCCTCATTGTGGATCGCGGCAAGTGGATTGACGTTAGCCAGAATCCAACGACCGGTGTGATCACCACCAGCGCGCCCTATGTGAAGCGCACGCCGACGTACACACAGTCCGACTTCAACATCAAACAGGTTGTGAAGCTGGGCGGTGTGAAGACTATCGCTTTCGACGCGACATTCACCAATGTGATGAACCAACACACCGTGGTGGCATATTGGGAGAATATCGACTCCGACTATAGCGGGAACAATTACATTGCTCCTGGCGGTCTTCAACTTCCCAATGGACTGGACTTCTATTCAGCGGCGTTGAGCAAGTACGACTACACCGCGGCTATGAACACCGGCGCGGACAACGGCACCGTTTACGGCGGCCCGATCGTGATCGACAGCATGTACGGCAAGCCGTACTTCTATCAGCAGCCGAGGAACATTCGCTTCGCACTGCACTTCACCTTCTAACCAACAACCACGAACAAGGAGAAAGGGCGCCCTTCGGGGCGCCCTTTCTTGTTGATGGAAGGTTCAGAGGGACGCGGAGTTAGCGGGGCTGGCGGTGTTAGCGGAGCTAGCAAAAGCCCGGCTGCGTTGCGAGAGATGGCCGGGTCAGGATTTCTTGCGGACCGGCTTCTTTGCGGCAGCTTTCTTTGCAGCGGGCTTTTTGGCTGCGGCCTTCTTTACGGGCGCAGGCTTGACCGGCGCGGTCTTCTTTGCCGGCTTTTTGGGTGCGGCTTTGCTGACCGGCGCGGCTTTCTTCGCGACAGATTTCTCTGCCGGTTTCGTCTTTGGTTTCGATGGAGCCTTGGCGGCTGCGGGCCTGGGCTTTGCAGCGGCCGGTTCAGGTTTTGCGGCGGCCTTCTTGCGCACCGCGACGATTTTGGCGGCTAGAGCGGCTTTCAGCTCGGCGTCGAATTCGGCGGGAGTGAGCGGGCGGGCGGATTTACGCAGCCGTTCGATGTCATAAAAAGCGCGGCGCTCGACGAGGAAGACGTGGACCACAAAATCCACGTAGTCGAGGAGAATCCACTCGCCGTGGCGGCGGCCTTCGACGGAGTTGGGAACAACGCCAAACTCTGTCTTGAGGCGATGCTCGATCTCGTCGGCGATGGCGATGGCCTGGCGGTCGTTGGTGGCGGAAGTGACCAGGAAGAAGTCGGATAGGCCCGCGTCGATGGGGTCAAGCTCGAGGATGCGGGTGTCCAGGCCCTTCTTGTCTTCACAGACCGCAGCGGCGGCCTGAACGAGTATGCGAGTTTGCTGGTGGTGTTGCGAGCTGGATGCCATTCTTTGCGATCGGTCTCCGAGCTTCATCGTATCTCTTTGAATGGGGAGGGGCAAGTCAACTATAGAGGCGATGGACACGAATGTACTCGGAAACGGCAGCGGGGAGCTCGGCGGACAGCGGCGCGCGATCGCGGATGCGGTCTCGGATATCGGAGGCGCTGATGTCGATGTCGAGGCCGGGAAGCAGGTAGAAGGGGGATTGTTGGCCGGAGGGGTTGCGGAGGGTGTAGCGGCGGAGGTCGAATTGCGACGCGGACTTATCCGACTCGCGCAGAGGCTCAAGAATCAAACCTTCAGGGAACAAAACCTTCAGATCGTTCAGTTGGCTCAGAGACTCGGATGAGCGAGAGGCAACGATCAAGGGCGCGACAAAGGGAATCTCGGCGGCGCGATGCCAGCGCCTGAGGAGGGCAAAGGCGTCGGCGCCCATGAGGCAAAAAAGAACGCCATCGGAAGGGAGTTGCTCGCGAAGGGCGAGAAGAGTGTCGAAAGTGTAGTTGGGGGCGCCGGAGGACTTAGGCTCATCGGCAAGCGAGACGGCAAAACTGGGATCGTTTGCAATGGCGAGACGAGTCATGGCGAGGCGGTGGGCGAAGGCGGCGGTGGAACCCTGCGGCTTGAGCGGCTGTTCCCCGACTGGCGCAAAGAGGACGGTGTCGAGGCCGAGCGCAGCCTGGGCGGCACGAGCAACCTCGAGATGGCCGAGGTGAGGCGGATCAAAACTGCCTCCAAAGAAAGCCACGCGCAGACGGCGGTGGGGCTGGCGGCCTTCGGCGTTGGATAGCAAGCTCATGTATTTATGGTAGCTTGCGTGGGAGGCTGAGGCATCAGCAGCGGAGTATGTGGTTTCCCACCCATTTGGCAAAGAACGCGAAATGGATGGGGCACAGAGCAATTTATAAGACTCCATATTTGCCGCAGTAAACGCGGCAGATCTGGGGCATCTGCCCGGCTCGGGTACTCGCGTGCATGACCCCTGATAAAATTGAAGGAACCAATGTTTAAGAAGAAATATGCAGAATGGATGTACGAGTGGGAGACGCGGCTGACGACGCGCGACGAGAATCGCGTGGTGCGGCCGCTGGAGTGGGGCTTCGAGTGGGTTGAACCGTTCCTTCGCGAGCACGGTTTTGAAGAGGCGCTGCCGAGCGTGGAGATGGCGGGCGATCCTGCACGAGCCGAGGCCGCAATGGTGCGCGTGAATCAATTTCTTATTCGGCACAGCGACGAATACTTCAGTTACAAACGGCCCACTGACTTCCGGCTGGAAGAACGGCATCCGGAGTTGTTTCCGACCAACGTGCGCCCGGAGACGCTGGCGCAGGATGCGGCAATCAAGCAGCAGGCAGCCGAGGGAAAGATCCCGACGGCACAATTTTTGCGCTTCACTTCGCCAGAGCGGACGCCGTTTCCTGAAAACGATCTGGTGAATGCGCGCTGGTATCCCGCACCGGCACACAAGGATCCGAAGCGTCCCAAGCAGGCAATCGTGGTGATGCCGCAGTGGAATGCCGACGCCTTCAGCCACAACTCACTTTGCACGATCTTCAACAAGATGGGGATTTCGGCGCTGAGGCTCTCGAAGCCTTATCACGATATTCGGCGACCCGCGGAACTGGAGCGGTCGGACTACGCCGTGAGCGCCAATATAGGCAGGTCGATCTCGGCGTGCCGGCAGGCGGTGGTGGACATACGGTGCTGCCTGGATTGGCTGGAGGAGCAGGGGTATGAACATTTCGGCGTTCTGGGGACCAGCCTGGGCTCGTGCTACGCCTTTCTGGCCAGTGCGCACGATGCGCGGTTGAGGGTGAATGCATTCAATCATGCTTCCACGGCTTTTGGCGATGTGACCTGGGCGGGGCAGAGCACTCGCCACGTAAAGCAAGCGCTGGAGGAGGCCGGCCTTAATCAGGATCGGGTGCGGGCTTTGTGGTCAGCGGTCAGCCCGTGCTTCTATTACGACAAAATCGTGCGGCCAGAAGTGGACGGAGGAGGCAAGAGGGTTTTGATGATTTACGGCAACTACGACTTGACCTTCCCGAAAGAATACTCGCTGGAGGTGGTAAAGGCATTTACGCGCATCGGCCTCAAGTTTGAGAAGCGCGTGTTGCCCTGCGGCCACTATACGACGGGCGAGACGCCCTATAAGTACATTGACGGGTGGTACATGGGATCGTTTGTTTACCGGGCGTTCAAGGCGCTACGCGAGGAAAAGGCCGCGGGCGGGAGCGCGGTTGCCGTTGATTCGACGACGGCGCATTTGGAAGAAGAAGCAGTTACGCGCTAGCGTACTCCGTTCAGGCGCGATTCACTGAAACAGCCACCAGCGCTCGTGAATCAGGTGGGTTGCAGAAGCCGTGTTTCTTCGCACCAGAAGAAACTTGCAACCCGAATTTCGCCCGGCACATCCTATACGCCTATGGCTTCCCACAATTTCACCACAAGATCCTTTGTTCGCATGGCATTGGCCATCAGCCTTTTGACTGGAGTGCTTGCCGATCTCGCGTCAGGCCAGCCATCGCAGGAGTCAAACGTGGCCGCGTCACCTGGAGCGAGCCAGCCTGTTCTTGTGGAGCTGTTTACATCGGAGGGGTGCTCCGACTGTCCCCCAGCCGACGAGCTTCTGGGATGGCTTGACGCTACGCAGCCCGTTCCCGGCGCACAGGCTATCGTGCTGAGCGAGCACGTTACCTATTGGAACCACCTTGGCTGGCGCGACCCGTTTTCTTTGGACGCTATAGACGAAAGGCAACAGCAATACGTGGCGCGTTTCAGGCTTGATTCGAGCTATACACCGCAAATGGTGGTGGATGGCGCCGTGCAGTTTGTGGGCAACAACCCTACCAAGCTCGGCGCCGCCGTTGCCAGCGCCGCCGCGACACCGAAGGCAAAGATTGAGATCGAAGATGCGCACCTGATTGGCGGCGCTCTCAGCTTTTCAGTGCGCGGAGATAACAACTCCGGAGCAACACTTTTCGCAGCTGTGGCGCAGAATGCTACCCGGTCTGAGGTTGACCGCGGGGAAAACGCCGGCCGGACATTGCACCACGTCGCCGTTGTGCGCACGATGAAGGATTTTGGCTCCAAGGCTACCGACGGGAGACTGCTTCGCCTGTCGGGTTTCACTCCTTCCGGCGCGGGCAAGACAGAAGGCCCCCTCAGGCTGGTTGTCTTTCTCGCTGACCGGAAGACTGGACATGTGCTGGCCATCGCGGAGCAGACGTTTAGCCTATAGGTTCTGCAGCCGAGAGCGTCAGCGCGGGTGGACGGCCAGCCATTTCGCTACGCGCTCCTCGACCTCGGCCAACTCATCGACGGTAAGGTGTGTGCCTATCAGTTGGCGGTTGGCGGCGAACTTTTGCTGATTTGGTCCCTTCATCGCAGCTGCCAGGTCAAGCCAATAGTAAGCGTCCACATCGCTTTGCGGAACGCCCTGACCGATGGAGTAAAGCACACCGAGAGTCGCTTGCGCAGTAACGTCTCCCTGCTCGGCTGCCTTGCGATACCACTGCGCTGCCTGCAACATATCGCGGGGGAAGTTTTTGCCGCCGTCGCGAAAAAGCGCTGCCAGATGAACCTCGCCGTCGATGTCGCCCTTGTCCGCTGCTTTTCGATACCACTCCGCAGCCTGCTTCAAATCGCGCGTGACGGCTTGGCCTGACGCATAGCATTCGCCGACCTGCACTTGCGAGGCGGCGTCGCCCGAGTTGGCTTTGGCGAGGAGTGCCGGGTCTATGGCGCTGGTCTGCGCGGCCATCGCGGGAAAAAAGATGGTCGCAAGCAAAGTGAGTTTCCAACTCATTCTCATAGTCAATCCTGTTGAACAGCCAGGCAGAAACATGGCCGCTATTAATGAAAAAAACAGCAGGTTAGCGCCGCTCAAGCGGAGGTAGCAAACGGGCGAGTTTGCGGATTGGATGCACCTCCTAAACCGCCGACTTCCATTTCTTCCATTAGACGCGATTCAGCGGAACGCCGGGAATAGAAATTGCGAAATGGCGGGGATTCAACGCAAAGCTATAAGCCGAAAACGCGACTAGCCTGTCGGGACCGACGGTGAAGGCGTTAAAATTCGAATATGACCGATCGCATTTCTCTATCCCTCGCGCAAGCCGACCCTGAAGTTGCAGCAGCAGTTGACCATGAAACCCTCCGCCAGCACGAAGGGCTGGAGATGATAGCCAGCGAAAACTTTGTCTCCGAGGCCGTTCTGGAAGCGGCCGGCTCCGTCTTCACCAACAAGTACGCCGAAGGCTACCCCGGACGGCGTTACTACGGGGGCTGCGAGTATGCCGATGTGGTGGAGAATCTGGCGCGCGACCGCGCCAAGCAGATTTTCGGCGCCGAAAACGCCAATGTGCAGCCGCACTCCGGCTCGCAGGCCAATGCTTCAGCTTACATGGCGGTTTTGCAGCCGGGCGATACCATTCTCGGGCTCGACCTTGCGCACGGTGGCCACCTGACTCATGGGCACAAGTTGAGTTTCAGCGGCAAACTTTACAAGCCCACGTTTTATACGGTGCGACGCGACACAGAGATGATCGACTATGACGAACTGGAGTCGATTGCCGAGCGGGAAAAGCCGAAGGTCATCATGGGCGGCGGCAGCGCATACCCAAGAATGTGGGATTTTGCGCGCATGCGTCAGATCGCCGACAAGGTGGGCGCAACGTATATCTTCGACATGGCGCACGTTGCCGGCCTTGTGGCGGGCGGCGTGCATCCATCGCCGGTGCCGCACGCGCACATTACCACCACTACCACGCACAAGACGCTTCGAGGACCGCGCGCGGGCCTGATTCTCTGCGGACAAGCGCTGGCGGCCGCCGTGGACAGAGCGGTTTTCCCTGGCCAGCAGGGCGGTCCGCTGGTGCATATTGTGGCGGCCAAGGCGGTAGCGTTCGGCGAGGCGCTGCGGCCGGAGTTCAAGACTTATACCGCGCAGATTGTAGCCAACGCACAGGCGCTGGCGGCGGCGCTGAAAGAAGCCGGATACCGCATCGTCTCAGGCGGGACGGATAATCATTTGATGCTGGTGGATGTCTTCGAGAAAGGCATTCTCGGCTCGGAGGCCGAATTGGCGCTAGGCAAAGCGGGCATCACGGTGAACAAGAATGCGATTCCCTATGATGTGAATCCGCCGCTCAAACCGTCGGGCATTCGTGTCGGCACACCGGCGCTGACCACACGCGGCATGAAGGAAGCGGAGATGCGGCAGATCGCCACATGGATCACCAAGGCCCTGGAACAGCGCAACGACGATGCGGCTCTGGAGCGGATTCGGAAGGAAGTGGCCGAGCTGGCCAACCGCTTCCCGCTTTATGCGTGGCGGCGGTTGAAGTAGATCGGGGGAGTTATCGGTCCGGTTCTTGAGGGATGTTTCGTGGTTTCCCACCCATTTCGCAAAGAACGCGAAATGGGTGGGGTACGGGACATCTGTAAGTGGTCGAGCTTTTTGAAAAGCTATAAAGGTCTATAGATAGGTAGAAATATCCCACCTTAGACACAAAAGCAAAAACGTGCTGAACGTGGGCACCGGACGGAGAGGATTTAACTGCGAACTGTGCAACTTGTCTGAATGTAGAGGGTTGTATTGAATGTAGTTGGAGATGGCCCCGCAGGGAGATTGGGCCGGCAGAGCCTGGCTGTTTTCCTTGAGGGCATCAGGAGGAACCGATGAAAACCATTCAGCTAGCCTTGGCGACGTTGCTGGTTCTTTCAGTCCCAGCGTTTGCTCAGAATCACGGCGGCGGTTCGCATCCTGCGAGTGGCGGGCATCAGGCGATTCCGGCACAAGGGCCTAGCGCGTTCCATGGCACGCCTCATGCAGCCCAGCCCGGGCGCAACTACAGCGACAAGGCCGGATACTCCAATGTTCCGCATGTGGATGGCAAGACGTGGGTAGGTCACGACACCGGGCGGGGCGATGTGAATTACCATCTCGACCATCCGTTTGCGCATGGCCGCTTTAGCGGCGGCTTTGGCCCCGGTCACGTTTGGCATCTTGGCGGCGGCGGTCCGGGCCGCTTCTGGTTCAACGGCTGGTTCTGGGATGTGGCGGCGTTTGATGTGGACTTCTGCGACGGCTGGCTATGGGACTCGGACGACATTGTGATCTATACTGACCCGGACCATGACGGCTGGTATCTTGCTTACAACGTGCGTCTCGGCACTTATGTGCATGTGGAGTATCTGGGCTCGTAGGGAAGCAATAGAGATGGAAGTGGATTTCTAAGAATGGGGATCGGCAGCGATGCTTATCCCCATTCTTATTTGTGTGCCAAATATCCGGCGCTGCAAGCAAGGGAGGATTAGATGCCACCGAACTGTCCCAAAGCAAGAAACGAGAGCATTCGGCCGCTCTGTGCAAAGAGGGACTGGTGAGTTATGCTTGACAGATGTCCATTGATTCCATTCTTGCACTAATTGATGCCGAAATTGCGAGCCTCACACAGGTTCGCTCCCTGCTGGGCAGCGCCGGAAAAGTTGACGCCAAGGTAGCTGACTTGAAAACCAAAAAGACGGTGAAGGCCGCAAAGACACTGAGGAAGAAGCGTCGCGCGATGAGCCCCGAGGCGCGCAAGCGGATTGCCGATGCGCAGCGCAAACGCTGGGCCGCAGTGAAGTCCAAGGCCAAGTAACAGTTATAAATAATCAGCCAGCTCCTGATTTCCGCAATCGTGCGTGCTGCCGCAGTTCTTTGCGCGGCGCGGATGCGGAATTCCTATGTCATCGACACCGCGAAAAAGCCGCTTGCATTCAGCGCGACCGGGGCCTATTGTCTAGCCATCCGTAAATCCGTCTTGTGAATGGAGGCAGTTCATGCGACGTTCTTTCGCGCTCCTCGCGCTTCTTTCGTTAGTTGTGGCGGCATACTCGACCGCGCAAGATCCAGCCGCGCCGAAGGCTCCTGAATCGCTTACGGCCGCATACAACCAGGCGATGCAAGCAAGGGAGTGGTCTCAGGCCGTGGCAGCGGCGCAGCAACTGGTCGGGCTGAAAGCAACGTCTCTGAGTCTGAAACTCCTTGCCAATGCACAGCTTTACTCCGGCTCGACAGATGGGGCGCTGGTGACTTATGGCCAGGCCATCGCCGCGGCGGAAAAGGAAAAGCCCGCAGCCGGTCCGGCGCTGGCTGGCTGGAAAGACAGTCTGTCGCAGATCTACATTGGCAAGGGCAATGCGCTGCTCAAGCTCAAACGCAACGATGAGGCGATTGAAGCGTATAACCAATCCGCAGTACTCGCGGCCAATCAGGGGCTGGCTTACTTTAATGTTTGCGCCGTGCTTTATAACATCGGCAATACGAAAGACTCGGCGGCGGCCTGCCGCAAGTGCGTGCAGGCAGATCCCACCAAGGCCAATGCATGGTTCGTTCTTGGGTCAGATCTTTTTGCTGGTTTGCCTCTAGCAGCACAAGGCAAGGTCCAAGCCTCGCCCGAGACGCGAGAAGCGCTGGAGAAGTATCTGGCGCTCGCCCCGGACGGCCCGCACGCCGCCGATGTGAAGGCCATGCTGGAGATGCTCGCCAAATAGTGTGGTGAGTCAGAAGTATGCCGCAAGATTAAAGGCATGATGTTCCGAACAAATCGCCAAAAATGCAGGTTCTTCGACTCGCTGCGCTCGCTCAGAATGACAACGATTCATGTGATAAATCTCTGACTCACCACACTGGCTAGAGCCCTGCGATTACCAGCATGCGCGGTTCGGTCATCTCCTCAATGGCCGAGCGAATGCCTTCGCGTCCCAGGCCCGAATCCTTGACACCGCCAAAAGGCATGGGGTCAAGGCGCCAGCTTGGCGTGTCTCCCACGATCAGTGCACCCACTTCAAGCTCGCGATAAGCGGTGAGAATACGGCCGGCATCGCGGGTGAGCAAACCAGCTTGCAGGCCATACTTAGAGTGGTTAACGTCAGCCAAAGCCTGCTCGAAATCGTCGAATGGCTCGATAGCGACGACCGGTCCGAAGACCTCCTCGTCACGCACCTTCATGCCAGGCTTGGTTCCGGTCAGGATGGCCGGCGTTACCATTGAACCGCGACGCTCGCCGCCGGCCACCAGCTTTGCGCCGCCCTCGACCGCTTCTTTGATCCAGGATTCGACGCGCTCGGCCTCGCTGAGGCGCACCAGCGGTCCAACGTCGGTGGCCTCGTCGGCGGGATTGCCTGACACAAGCTTGGCGCTTGCTTCGACCACTCTCCACAAAAAAGTCTGAAAGACGCCGCGCTCGACAAAGACCCGCTGCACGCTTACGCAGGACTGGCCAGCAAAACCAAAAGCGGCACGAGCGGTGCGAGCGGCGGCTTCATCCAGGTCACGCCAATCGGCGCAGACGATGAGCGCTGCATTTCCGCCCAACTCCAGCAGCACGCGCTTGCGCCCGGAGTGAGCCTGCAGCTCCCAGCCCACTTTGGCCGATCCAGTAAAGCTGACCAGCTTGATGCTCTCTTCCTTTTCGGCGAGCCAGGCGGTGTCTGCGTTGCTGAGCGGGAGTACGGCCAGAGCTTCCGCGGGCCAGCCAGCCTTGAGAATCACCTCGCCCAGCGCCAACGCGGTAAACGGGGTTTGAGAAGCGGGCTTCAGAATGACGGGACAGCCGGCGGCCAGCGCGGGCGCCACCTTGTGCGCCACCAAGTTCAGCGGAAAATTAAACGGGGAGATCGCCAGCAGAGGACCGATGGGGAAGCGCTGCAGGAGCCCCCAGCGGCCCTCGTTGCCCTCGGTCAAGTCCAGCGGAATGCTTTCGCCGCCCAACCGCGCGGCCTCTTCGGCAGCGGTCTTGAAGGTGAGCACGGCGCGATCGACCTCAGCCCGCGCGAGGCGAAGAGGCTTGCCCGCTTCGGCGACAATGAGCTGGGCGAATCGCTCCTTTTGCTCGATGAGGGCAGCGGCCACATCCTCAAGAATCTCGCGGCGCTTCCAACGTGGCAGTGCGCGGGCGCGGCGTAAGCTGGCCACGGCGTGATGCACGGCTTGGCGCGCGTCGGCGCGGGTGGCTACGGTTACTCGGCCCACCAGCCCTTGGTCCCACGGCGAGCGCACCTCGAGCGATTCGCCTTCGGTCCACTCCTTGCCGCACAACAGAAAACCAGTTTGCGTTCCTGGCCGCATCTTCATGGCGTTGCACCCCTCGTCGGTCCCTGCCATGGATTCTACAAGGGGAAGGGGCTCGAGGACAGCATTACCAGGGCAATCGGATCAGCGCATCTTGTTCTCGCGATGGAAGTGCGCAGCTAGTGCACCAGCGGTGATTGGAAACCGCTCCTGTCATAAACCGCGCCAAGTGCGTCTCGAGTCATCAGATCCGCGGAGGCGATACCGCAACGGTTAGGTAAAACTCCTGTACGCCTATTTTTATTTCTTCCCTTTTCTTAAGTAGATTGGGACTCAGACCGTAAACATTGCGACAAAAGATCGCAGTTGGCCGAGGATATTGTTCAGCTCTTTGATTGCGGAGTCGGTTTGCATGGCAGCCGTGCTGGTGTTGCGGGCGGCCTCGGCGAGCCCGCCTATCTCTTTTGCGATCGTGGAGGCGGTTTCGGCAGCGTCGGAGATGTGGCGACTCATTTCATTCGTAGTAGCAGTTTGTTGCTCGACCGCCGCGGCAATGCTTTGCGATATCTCGCTCACTTTGTTGGTAGCGGTGGCTATGTCAGCGATGCCGAGGACGCTCTCCCGTGTATTACTTTGAATGGTTGCAATGCGTAGGCTAATGTCTTCGGTCGCCTTCGCCGTGCCCTTGGACAACTCCTTGACCTCTGTGGCCACTACAGCGAAGCCCTTGCCCGCTTCGCCAGCGCGTGCCGCTTCAATAGTGGCGTTCAACGCAAGCAGATTGGTTTGCTGTGCGATGCCGTTGATGACCTTGATTACCTTGCTGATCTGTGCCGAAGACTCGTCCAGGTTGGAGATTCTCTTCGTGGTGATTTCGGTTACGCTGACAGCGGACTGAACCGCTGTGGATGCTCTGCTGGCGCTTTGAGAGATCTCCCGAATCGAGTTCAACATCTCTACAGACCCGGCCGACACGGCGCTCAGGCCAGCGGAGACTTTCTCGCTGGACTTCGCCGCCGAAGTAGCCAGGCTACTGTTTTCGATTGCGCCCTGAGCCAATTCTTTCGTGATCGTGGTCAGCTCTTGTGAGGCCGATGCCATGGTCATCGTGTGCTGGCTGATTTGCTGGACCTCAGCGGCTAGTTTCGACGAAACCGTGTTCAGCAATGTCGCAATACGGTCGTAATCGCCCTGGTAGTGGCCTTCGACGCGCACTGTCAGATCCATCTTCGCGAGCGCTGTCAGCACGCGCTCAATCTCTCCGACTGGAGCGAGCCAGGCGTCGAACATCGAGTTGAATCCTTCAAAGATGCGCCGGTTTGAACCAGTGAACTCTTCGACATTCGTGCGAATGCGCAGGTCACCGAGCGCAGCGGCTTCCGTCAACAGTCCAATTTGAGTGTTTCGGCGATTGATTACGTCGATAAAGTGATTGCAAACATTCTTGGCGCGAGCGAAGTCGCCCGGAAACCCATCCTTAAATGGTTCGGGGATGCGTCCGATGGACATATTATCGACGGACGTCACTGCCTGTTCATATGTCTGGATGATTGTGTCCAGAATCTCGTTGAGTGCGCTGCAAGCTGCGGCCGCTTCGACAACACGGTTCTCGGTAGTCAGGCGGCGTTTCAGGTCTCCAGCGGCGACGGCATCGCGTAACTGTTCCACCTCAGCCAGAAACGAATTCCAATCCGCGCTATCTCTCTCAGTCTCTATGATCTTCGGCATACTTCACCTACAGGCATCATGGAGCGAGGAATCGCGCGGGTAATGAGAGACGATAATTTCACGATGAACTTATCGGCCATCTGGGTCAAAAATTTCAATAGGAGTCCCGTTCGCGTTCCTGGCCGAATCTTTATGGTTCTGCACCGCTTGAGGACGATTGTCGCTCCGGACCACAATTTCCAAGCTCGGCGCGGAAAGCCTGCGGAGAGATACTGTATTCAACGCGATGCCTGGATGGGAATTTTCGCAAGGCAGTTCCCGGCTGAGAAGACGCCCCGCCGGAAGCGGGGCGTCTTTCTTATCGTTCCCTGTAGTGGCAATGTGTTTAGAACCTGTAATTAACGGCCAGACGGGCAATATTGCTGGTCAGGGTTGCTGTGTGAGTCATGGGGGCATCAGGGTCGTATTGGTTAGCGATGCCGATGTACATTACCGTGCCTGCATAGAATCCAGTCCAGTTGGCTGTGTCCTTCTTGTTCTGGCCAGCTGTCTGTGCCAGGGCCGAGACAGAAATCAGCGCAGCAGCCGCAAATACTACAAGAAACTTCCTCATTCTTCCTCCGGATAGTCTTGTTCAATTACGTGAAGTCATCGTCACTCATTGGTAAATGAAACCAAATGTGGGAGTGCCTCTCATTATGAGTCGGCAATTTGCGGATATATCTCAATATTTGTTGTGTCTCATTTGTATATTTGGTGATGCTGCTCACCTGATTCTTTTTCGAGTTACACTGTCTTCCTATGATTCATGACGGCCGGAGTCTGAAACTTCCGTTTGACGCTGCTGAGGCGTTGGCGCATTTGCGCGCGAGCGACGCGAAGCTGGGTGCGCTGATCGATCGGGCGGGCGCGTTCGCACTCAAGCTTGATCCATCGCCATCGCCTTTCGAGTCGTTGGTGGAGTCGATTCTCTATCAGCAGTTGCATGGCAAGGCCGCGGCCACGATTCATCGTCGCGTGCGCGAGCACTTTGGCGGCGATCCGGCTCCGCGGCTGCTGCTGGAGACGCCCGATGAGATTCTGCGTGCGGCGGGGGTTTCATTCAACAAGATCAAAGCGCTCAAGGATCTGGCCGCGCGAACTCTGGACGGGACGGTGCCCACCCACGCGGCAATCAAGAAGATGACGGACGCGGAGATTGTGGAGAGGCTGACTGAAGTGCGCGGAATTGGGCCCTGGACGGTGGAAATGCTGCTGATTTTTCGCCTGGGCCGGCCCGATGTGCTGCCGGTGAGCGATTACGGTGTGCGCAAAGGGTTTGCGCTGACCTTTCAGCGCGTTCCGAAGACACGCGCGCTGGAAGCGGCAGATTTGCCCAAGCCGGAGGTGATGCTCAAAAGGGGAAAACGCTGGGCGCCGTTCCGTTCGGTGGCCAGCTGGTACCTTTGGCGGGCGTGCGATCTGGCCAAGAGTACAGCGCCTACAGGGCGGTCGAGCTTAGAATAATCAAACACAGCCGGCGAGAATAGAGAGACGCCGTCGCGAACTTAGGAAACTTCATGCCCGCCAGTAAACGATTTGTGTGCATTCACGGTCACTTTTACCAACCGCCGCGCGAGAATCCCTGGCTGGAGACGGTGGAGACGCAGGACTCGGCCGCGCCCTACCACGACTGGAACGAGCGCGTCTGCGCGGAGTGCTACGCACCGAACGGGGCGGCGCGCATCGTGAACAGCAAGAACCAAATCACGCGCATCGTGAATAATTACGCGCGCATCAGCTTCAATTTCGGACCAACCCTGTTGAGCTGGCTGAAGGAGAACGCGCAGCGCACCTATCGCATGATTCAGGACGGCGAGCGGCGCAGCCGGAAGAGCTTCAAGGGGCACAGTTCGGCGATGGCGCAGGTTTATAACCACGTGATCCTGCCGCTGGCCAGCCGCCGCGACCGCATCACACAGATTCGCTGGGGCATTGCCGACTACCAGCGCCATTATGGCGAGCCCCCCGAAGGGATGTGGCTGGCGGAGACGGCGGCGGATACGGAATCGCTGGAATTGCTGGCTCAGCACGGCATCAAGTTTACGGTGCTGGCGCCGCACCAATGCCGGCACATCAGAAGTTTGAAGGACGGCGGGAGCTGGACGGAGACTCCCAACGCGAGCGTGGACACAACGCACCCTTACCTGGTGCGTTTCAACTCGGGCGTCTCGATTGCAATCTTTTTCTACGATGGCGCCGCCTCGCGGGCCATTGCGTTTGAGGGGCTGTTGAACTCCGGCGAGAGCTTTGCGGCGCGACTCAAAGGCGGCTTCAAAGACAACGCGCAGCCGCAACTGGTTCATGTGGCTACAGATGGTGAATCGTACGGCCACCACCACAGATACGGCGAGATGGCACTGTCATATGCGCTTCGACTGCTGGAGGGTGACCGGAACGTAAAGCTGACCAACTATGGCTGCTTTCTGTCGCAGTTTCCGCCTGAGTACGAAGCGGAGATTGTGGACAACACGTCGTGGAGCTGCGAGCACGGGGTGGAACGCTGGCGGTCAAACTGCGGCTGCAACGGAGGCAAGCAGGGCTGGAACCAAAACTGGCGCGGACCTTTGCGCCAGGCGCTGGACGAGGTACGCGATGCCATGATCCCACTGACCGATCAGGAGGGCGGTAAGCTCTTCCGCGATGTATGGGCAGCTCGGGACAACTACATCCATGTGGTTCTCGACCGCGGAGCGGAGACGCTGGATCGGTTCTTTGCCGAGAATCAGAGCCACGCGCTTACCGAGACGGAGCGCGTGCGCGCTCTTGAACTAATGGAACTGCAACGCAATGCGCAGCTTATGTACACCAGTTGCGGATGGTTTTTCGACGACATATCGGGCATCGAGACGGTGCAGATAATTGCCTATGCCGCACGTGTGCTGCAACTGGCACAGGAACTGTTTGGAGAGCAAGCGGAAGGGCTGGAACTCGACTTTCTTGTGGCGCTGGCAGATGCGCGCTCGAACGTGGCCAGAGCGGGCGACGGCGCACGCATCTATAAAGAACAGGTTAGACCCATGGAGCTTGGGCTGGAACAGGTGGCTGCACACTACGCCATTAGCAGCGTCTTCTCTTCGTTTGCCGAGGAGACTGAGCTGTTCTGCTACCGTGTTCGACGCCAGGCTTATGACATTTACACCTCCGGTCGCGGACGGCTTGCTCTGGGCCGCGCATCCATTGCCAACGCCATTACCAGCAAGCAGCAGAGCTTCTCGTTCGCGGTTCTGCACTTCGGCGACCAGAACATTACCGCCGCGGTGAAACCCTGCGAAGAGTCGGATGTGGCCGAGTTCGAGGCGTTTGCCAGCCAGACAGCGGAACAGCTGGAGCGCGCCAAATTTCCCGAGGTGATTCGCCAGTTGGACCGCTACTACGGCCACGTAGATTACTCGCTCACTTCGCTTTTCCGCGACGAACAGCGGCGAATTGTGCAGATGATTCTAAACTCGACTCTTACGAACATCGAAAGCTCGCTGATTACCATTTACGAGGACCACGCCAGTCTGTTGCACTTTCTATCGCAGGCGGGGCTGCCCAAGCCGCCGGCGCTTACGCTGGCCGCGGAATTTGCCCTGAACGCCGGCCTGCGCAAGGCGCTTGAGGGCGACCCTGTCGATCAGGCGCTGATGCGCTCGTTTCTCGCGCTGGCAAAGGCGGACCAGATTCGGCTGGAGACGGCAACGCTCTCTTACGTCGCCGACCAGCGCATGAAGCGCGCCATGGTGGAGCTGCAAATCTCTTCCGGATCGCTGGAGATGCTGGACCGGGCGCTGGCGCTCGGGCGCACGCTGGCGGAATTGCCTTTTGATCTGAATCTATGGCAGGCGCAGAACATCTGGTACGAGATTATGCGCGTATCCAGCTATGGTCTGACCGCGCTCAGGGCGGAAGACCGGCCGCGCTGGGAGAAGGAATTCTGCGAACTGGGCGGTTGTCTGTCGATTGATTACGAGGCAATCAGCGCTCAGGACCTGACGGCGGCGACTACGGGGGATTAGAGCGCGCCTAGTTTATGCAGCTTTCCACCCTTGAGCGTGAAGCTCTCGCCGCGCCAGACAATTGTGTGGCCGGCAAAACCGGCAACCCAGACTCCCATGGCGACGAGATCGCGCAATGGCAGCAGCCACAGGTTGGGCAACACCTGGTGGTCGGCCAGAACTTCAGCGCCCACCGTCATGGCGAGTGCAAGGCGGAGAAAGAAGCTCAACCCCAGCAGCCACAGGCTTAGTGGGCTTAGTCCAGTGGCGAGCATGTTGAGCAGAGCCCAGCCCAGACCGTGGGTGAAGATGAGGCCGGCGTAGCCCCAGGGACGGGCGTCCCGGACCGTGCGCACCCATCGCAACTGGTGATCGATGTAGCCGCGCCAGGCGTAGGCTGGGACACTGGTTTCAACAACTTCGGGACTCAGCGCCACGCGGTAGCCCGCCTGCGCCACGCGCACGCCCAGTTCGTAATCGTCGGCCAGATGATCGACCAGGACCTGCAGGCCGCCGATTTTTTCGAGTGCTTCACGGCGGACGGCGAGCGTGGAACCGAGTCCGTAATGAAGGCCACCCTCAATCCACCTGGAGAGGAGTACGCCGGCCTGAAAATCTGCGGCGATGCCGATGGATTCGAGGCGGGACGGGAGGGTTCCGTGGGCGCGGCCGCGATAGATGGCGGTGACGAGGCCGACTTGCGCCTGGACATTGCCACACGACTCTGTTGGTGCAAAGCAGGCCATGACACGTTCCAGGTAGCGTGGGCCGACGGTGATGTCAGAGTCGTTGATGAGCAAGAAATCGTGGCGGGTGTGGATGGCGAGTTGAATCAATGAGCTGACTTTGCCGTTGGTTCCCAGACGCTGTGGGCACTCGATGAGACGGATGGGGCGATCAGGGAATTCGGCTTGCAGTTGCTCGACGGCTGCCACGGCAGAGTCGGAAAGCGCGGAGACGCCGAAGAGCAGTTCATAGTCTCCCGAATAGGACTGGCGGCAGTGGCTGCGGAAGGCGTCGATCATGCCGGGGTCAAGTCCCTTGAGTGACTTGAGGATGCTTACGCCGGGAGCAAAGGCGGGCAACAGGGCGCGCCGTGACGCAAGAAAGAGCCGCGCCGCAATCAGAGCAGCGAGGAAATAACCCATACCGGCCACGGCGAGAATCGTGGTGAGTGCTTCTATGGATTGCGCTAAAGCGTGCGGCATCACAGGGGTAAGAATACAGCTTTCAGCTGCTAGCCTCTAGCTTTCAGCTTCCGCATCGCGTTCGATTCAGTGGGTGCGGCGCCTTCGAAACGCCAAAGCCAATAGACCTCTGAGCATGATCTTGTCACGAGCTCAGCTATCCCTCAGGGGCTAAATCCCTCTTCATTCTGCAACATTTGCGGCACGGCTAAAGCCGTGCCCTTTCAAAACATCGACCTATCCATAGGCTCTCTAGAAGCAGATTTACTCGTACCTTAGCGCCTCAATGGGGTCCATGTTGGCGGCTTTCCAGGCGGGGTAGATGCCAAAGACAAGGCCGATGGCGCAGGAGACAGCAAAGCCGATCAGTACCCACATTGTGGACAGTGTGGCAGGCAGGCCGATGGGCAAGAGGTAGACGATCCAAGTGAGCACGGCACCCACCAGAACGCCGACCACTCCGCCGACAGCGCACAGAGTCACGGCCTCGGTTGTGAATTGGATCAGAATGGTGCGCCTGGTGGCGCCGATGGCCTTGCGCACGCCGATCTCGCGGGTGCGCTCGGTGACCGAGACCAGCATGATGTTCATCACTCCCACGCCGCCCACCATCAATCCCACGCTGGAGACGGCGATCATGAACAGCACCAGTCCGCCGGTAATCTGGCCCCACAGCTTTGTGAGCGAATCGGGGCCGAAGATCTCGAAGTTATCGTTGGCTTGCACGTTGACCTTGCGGCGGATTCGCAGCAGGTCGCGCACCTCTTCCTCGACCAGCGACTTGTTCTTAGGATCGTCGTACTTCACCGCGATCCACGTCTCCTTGTCTTCCGGATGCAGGTTGTGGAAGGTTCCCATGGGGAAGTAGACCATGTTATCTCGCGGGCTTTTGCCGCTGCCGAAGGGCTGCTTCTGCTTGTCAACCACTCCGATTACCGTATAGAGGCCGCCTTCGATGCTGACTTCCTTGCCCACCGCTGGGTCCGAGTCGAACAGTTGTTCCCAGGTATCATGGCCCAGCATGCAGACATGGGCGGCGCGCTGGTCTTCAGCATCGGTAAACAGGCGGCCTTCCAGAAATACGAGATCACGGGTTTCGCCCAATTGCGCGGTCGAGCCAATCAGAATCGTTCCGGTCACCTTCTTGCCGTTGTATTTGACATCCGCGTCACCTACCCGGAAGACCGGTTTGACGTGCTGCCGGCTGCCGTCGGCGGCCACGACGTGGGGCAGCGAGCGCAGGGCGATGGCGTCCTCCACGGTGAGCTTTTTGCGCGACAACTGCTCCATGGTGGGCTTGCCGAGGGCGAGCGGCAGATGGAAGACCCAGAGAACATTGGAGCCCAGGGAGTCGGCGAAGTCGGAAATGCGGTTGTTCAGCCCGTTGATTACCGAGGAGATGGTGATCACGGTAGTGACGCCGATGACGATGCCCAGCACTGTCAGCCCGGAGCGCAGCTTGTTTGCTCGAAGCGTGTTAAGCGCCATCTTTACGGATTCGCGGGTTTGTCCTTGAGACATGAAAGACTGCTCCTGGATGCTTTTACAGCTCTGCTCTAAGCGCCACCACCGGATCAAGCTTGGCGGCCTTGCTAGCCGGATAGACGCCGAAGAAGACGCCGACCGCGGTGGCCGTGAACAGGCCCACGAGCACGCTCCACATCTGCACGCTGGTGGGGAAGCCGATGACGAGGGTAATCAGCTTGGCCACGGCCACGCCGCACATCACGCCGATGGCGCCTCCCACCAGAGCCATGGTTGCGCTTTCAATGAGGAATTGCAGGAGCACGTCGCGCTGGCGGGCGCCTAATGCCTTACGCACGCCGATCTCGCGGGTGCGCTCGGTAACGCTGACCAGCATGATGTTCATGATCACGATGCCGCCGACCACCAGCGAGATGGAGGCAATGCCAATCACCACGGTGAAAAAGAGCGTGGAAATCTGCTTCCAGATGTCAAGAAATGTATCATTGGTTTCGATCTCGAAATCGTCCTCGGCGCCCACCGCGTTGTGGCGCCGGACGCGCATCAGCACGCGCACCTGGTCCTTGACCCGTTCCATCACCTCGGCATTGCCGTTGGCGCGGGCATAGATATCCACCGAGTCGTTGTAGCCGTAGGTCTGCTGAAATGTGGTGATGGGGACGGCCACCCAGTTATCCTGCGACTCGCCTAGAGTCTTTCCCTGGCGGCTGCCGACGCCGACGATGGTGTAGGGGATGCCGTCGACACGAATCTCCTTACCAAGTGGCTGGCCCTCGCCGAGCACATTGTCCACGATATCGTAGCCAACAATCGCGCTATGCGTTCCGTGGTCGTCATCGGCGGGAGTAAACCCTCGCCCTTCTTCGATGTCCATGTTGTTGAGCGAGACCATGGCCCAACTGATGCCGCGTATGTCGGTATCAGTAGTGGAGTGCCCGCCATAGGAAACCTTCGTGGTCCGGTCGAGACGAGCGCCCACCTCGGCGCATTCCGTGCATTCGTCGCGGATGGCTTGAAAGTCATCGAAGCGGAGCACCTTGCGCTTCTGATAGCGGAAGTAGTCGTTGGCGGAAAAAATCACGCCGGGCATGCGCGTGACGGTCAGTACATCGGCACCATGGTCAAGCAGCTTGGTGCTGACATAGGTATTGGTCCCGTTCACCAGGGTGACGACCATGATCACCGAGGCCACGCCCATCACCACGCCAAGCAGCGTGAGGACAGTGCGCATCTTATTGGCCCACAGGGACTGCAGCGCGAGTTTGAATGCCTCACTGAAGGGCATGGTTCCGCTTTCTGTTCAAGAGCCGGCCTGAGCGCGGATCCTCGAGAGCGAAACAATCTCCGTTTCGCGAACTGTGGAGCCATGCTTCTGCCTAGTCTCTCCAGTGTATGCAATTTCAGTCAATTCCATGGACGCAAAGGCTTCTTCCAAACCGCTTCTGACTGACGGAAGACTGCCGTGGCAGGATTGTTTCTCCCATTCTCTGGTACGCAATTGGCCGCAGAGAGGTTCCTGCATCCCTGCAAAGGCCAGGGAAAAGGCCGATTGTAGGAAGTGGATTCGGTCTACTCCAATTGAAAAAATCAGATTATTTGTCAGTCTAAAGAACTCTTCCGCAAGGCCAAATTCCTGTTGCCTGTTTCATTCATACCTTAGCGCCTCGATGGGGTCCATGTTGGCGGCTTTCCAGGCGGGGTAGATGCCGAAGATCAGGCCGATGGCGCAGGAGACAACAAAGGCAATTACAACCCACATCATCGAGAGAGCGGCGTGAAGGAATGAAACGGCAAAATGCAGAATCAGAGTAAGCAAGGCTCCAACGGAGATGCCGAGCAAGCCACCCACGACACAGAGAGTGACCGCCTCCAGCGTGAACTGTAGCAGGATGTTCTTTCTGGTGGCGCCGATGGCCTTGCGGACGCCGATCTCGCGAGTGCGCTCGGTGACCGAGACCAGCATGATGTTCATTACGCCTACCCCTCCGACCATGAGGCTGACCGAAGAGACGGCGACCATGAAGAGAAACAGTCCGCCGGTAAGCGTGTTCCACAGACGGGTGAGCGAGTCGGTGCTGAAGATGGCGAAGTTGTCGTCCTGTTCCAGCCGGACCTTGCGCTGGACACGGAGAACCTCGCGAATCTCCTCCGCCACCAGCGCCCTGTTGGCCGGATCGTCATACTTCACAGTGATCCAGTAATCGTTGAGTTCGGGATGGAGTTGATGGAAGGTCTCCAAGGAAAAATAAGCGGAGTTATCGTTCCTGTTCCGGCCACTGCCGAAGACCTCCGGTTGCAGATCGAAGACACCGATTACCGTGAAGATGCTGCCTTCACATTCAATGTCCTTGCCGATGGGAGACTCGCCGGGAAAAAGATCCTCTGCGGCATCGTGGCCCAGAACCACCACTCTGGCGCTACGCTCCTCCTCGGAGTCGGTCCAGATGCGGCCCTCCAGAAGGTCAAAGTTGCCGGCCTCCATGATTGCCGTAGTCGATCCGTTCAGGATCGTGTTCTGAATCTTGTGGCCGCCACGCCTGATAGAAACATTACCGACGCCGAGCTGAAAATTCATGTAGCTGATCCAGGTATCGACGGCCACAATATGCGGCAGTCCGCGCAGGGCCAAGCCGTCCGCATAGGTAATCTTCTTGCGATTCAGTTCCTCGGTGGTCGGACGCCTCCCCCACGGCTCAAAGCGGTAAACCAGCAGATCGTTGGTGCCCAGAGATTTGACGAATTGATCGATATTGCTATTGAGTCCGTTAATAGCGGAAGAGATGAGAATGACCGTGGAGATGCCGATGGTGATGCCGAGAATGGTGAGCCCGGAGCGCAGTTTATTTTTGCGCAGTGTGTCGAGGGCCATTCGCACGGATTCTTTGGAGTCACGGATGCGCATGGCTAAAGCTCCGCTCTCAGGGCAACGATGGGATCAAGCTGAGCGGCTTTGTGTGCGGGGTAGACGCCGAAAAACACGCCGACGGCAGTGGCTACAAACAAACCGACGAGGACCGACCAGAGTTGCACGTCGGAGGGGAATGAGACAGCAAGGGTAATCACTTTGGCGACACTAATGCCCAGGATGACGCCAATGACGCCACCGAGGAGGGCCATGGTTGCGGACTCGATAAGAAACTGAAGCAGGATGTCATTGCGGCGCGCGCCAAGCGCCTTGCGGACGCCGATTTCGCGGGTACGCTCTGTGACCGAAACCAGCATGATGTTCATGATGACGATGCCTCCCACCACAAGTGATACGCCAGCGATGGCTACCACCACGGCACCAAAGTCATTGAGGATATTGCCTAACAGATTCTGGAAAGTGGCGCTTGTATCGACAGAGAAAACGTCTGGGCTACCCGGCGCCAGGTGGCGGCGCGCGCGCATCAGGACGCGCAACTCATCGGAAGTCGCATCCATCACCTCGCCTCCTCCCCCGGCATCGGCATAGACAGTCATGCTGGCGTTCGACCCGTGTGTATGCAGAAAAGTTGTAAGGGGGATAGCGACCCAGTTGTCCATGCTTTGGCCCATGATTTTGCCCTGACATTCGCCAGTTCCTATCACCGTGTAAGGCGCGCCATCGACGCGAATCTCCTTGCCCAGCGGGTCGCCCAGTCCGAGCATATTGTTTACGATGTCGCAGCCGATGATGGCGACGCGGGCACTATGCTCGTCCTCAATTTCAGTAAAGGAACGCCCGGCTTCGATGTTGAGATTGGAGAGAGCGGGCATGGTCCAGGTCCAGCCGCGAACATCGGTGTCCGTGGTGGATTTGGTTCCGTAGACAACTTTGCCGGTGCTGTTGCGCGAAGCACCCACCGAGACGCAGGACTTGCAACGGTCAAGAATGGCTTTGTAGTCGTCGAATGAGATATCTTTTCGCTTTTGGAACTCGAGATACTCGGCGATGGTGATGAAGGTTTCCGGCATCTTGCTGACGGTGACCACACTCGCGCCGTAGGTGTTTATTTTGTCAGTCACAAATCGCTTGGCGCCGTTGGTCAGCGTGACGACCGTAATGACGGACGCAACTCCGATGACCACGCCGAGCAGCGTGAGAACAGTGCGCATCTTGTTTGTCCACAAGGACTGAAGCGCGAGTTTGAATGCCTCACCGAGGAGCATGGTTCTGCTTTCTGTTCAAGATCCAGCCCGGCCGCGGTTTCGCGAGGGGCGAAACGAGGGTTCAGCCCGGTTGTCTCCAGTGTACGCAATTTCAGAGATTCGTATGGACGCTAAAGCACCTGCCAAGCCATTTCAGAATGATGGAAAACAGCTAAGGCGGGATGTTTTCTCCCACTTGCTGATACGCAATGGGCCGCGAGATGGTTCCTGAGCACCGGCGGGAGACGAGGAAAAGGATTAGAACGGCCAGATTAGCGGAACCATTTGGTAACTGTTTGACGTAGCATGGATTGGCGCGGAGTTTTGCGCTCGATCTTGAACTAAATCTACACCCCTATCTGAATAGGAGGCTCGATGAATCGCGTCATTTCCCACTTTGCGCCAATTGCGCTGGTTTTGGGTGCACTGCTCCCCGTTTCCGCTTTTGCCCAGGCCGCATCCGTAGCTGCTCCCGCGCCGCTGCTGCTGCGCCACCCCTCCCTGAGCCAGGACAGGATAGCCTTCCTCTACGCCGACGACATCTGGACAGTGAGCCGCCAGGGCGGCGAGGCGGAGCGGCTTACCTCGGACGGTAAAGTGGTCGCGGGGCCGATCTACTCGCCTGACGGAGCGTGGATTGCTTACTCGGCTCACTTGAACGGCAATACCGATGCGTATGTTATTCCCGCCGCAGGCGGCGTCCCCCGCCGCATCACCTGGCATCCGACTGGAAGTGGTGTTGTGGGCTGGTCACCGGACGGCAAGGATGTGCTGATCACCAGCATGGCGGCAAGCTACCGGCATTTCCTTCGCCTGTTCCTCGTCCATGCGGACGGATCGGGCGTTCCCGAGCCTTTGCCACTGCCTTCCGGTTTCGAAGGGTCGTTTTCGCCCGAGGGCCAGTCGCTCGCATATGAACCCTTTACCAAGTGGCAGCCAGCATGGAAGCGCTATGTGGGCGGCCAGACTAGCCCCATCTGGATCGTCAACCTGAAGACTTTGGATCTGGTAAAGGTGCCGCGCGAGAACTCGAACGACTCAAACCCAGTGTGGGTTGGCGACCAGGTTTACTTCCTCTCTGATCGCGACAACACAGGAAAGAACAACGGCCCGGTCGCGCTTTATCGGTATGACACAAAAAGCAAGCAGGTTTCTCAGGTGATGCAGAACGACGGGCTGGATATCAAATCTTTCCAGGCCGGGCCAGCGACGGACGTCAGCGGGGCGAGCAGGACTGCCCTGGTTGTGGAGCAGTTTGGCCGCATTTTACTGGTCGATCCGGCGACGGGCATGAATATGCCGGTCCTGATCTCGATTCACGGCGAACTGGCCAACTTAGCGCCCCACCGAGTGAATCTGGGTCCGGAGGAGATTCAGAGCGCCAACCTTTCGCCTAGCGGCGCACGGGCAGTTTTTGAGGCACATGGGGAGATCTTTACCGTGCCGGCCGAGAAGGGCGACACGCGCAACCTGACCCAGACCTCAGGCGTGGCCGAACGCGACCCGTCATGGAGCCCAGACGGAAAAACCATCGCTTACTTCAGCGACGCATCCGGCGAATACCAGCTTTATCTGCACGACCAGACCGGCTTCAAGACACCGACGGTTATCGACCTCGGCCCGGAGCCCAGCTTCTTCTATAGCCCTACGTGGTCGCCCGACTCGAAGCACATCGTTTACACCGACAAGCACTTGCGGCTGTGGTACGTGGATTTGCCAACGGGCAAGCCGGTGCTGGTGGATACAGGCACCTATGGCAGCTTTGGCCCGGACTTTGGCGCCGTGTGGTCGCCGGACTCGAAGTGGATTGCGTACCATCGCGATCTGGACAACCAGCAGAATGCGATTTTTCTCTATTCAATGGAGACCCACAAACCTACCCAGGTGACTGATGGGATGAGTGACGCGTTCAGTCCGTCGTTTGACCACAACGGCAAGTACTTATACTTTTTGGCATCCACCGATGACGGACCTTCAAAGGCGGGCATCGATCTCTCCTCTCTGGATCGCGCGCAAACTACGGCTGCCTATGTAGTGGTATTGGCGAAGGATGGCGCCTCGCCGGTTCCGCCGGAGAGCGACGACGAGAAGATCAAGGACGAAGCAAAGAAGGACGACAAGAAGGATGCCGCCGACGCCGACAAGAAAGATGAAGGGAAGAAGGACGCGGACAAGGACAAGAAGGATGCTGAAAAGCCGGTCGAGGTGAAGGTGGACCTGGAGAAGATCGGCGACCGCATTCTGGCGCTTCCGATTCCGGCGCGCAACTATAGCGCAATCGCAGCGGGCAAGACCGGCGTGGTTTATCTCAGCGAAAATTCGCCCTTTGGCCGGTCGAGCGCTCGCGACGGGGAGCCGGAGATTCGCGCGATCTGGCGGTTCACGCTGGAGAAGCGCAAGCCCGAAGCGGTGCTCAGCGATGTGGATGCGTTTATGGTTTCGGCGGACGGTTCGAAGGCGCTCTACGGGCGCAAGGGCGCTTGGACCATAGCCTCTGTGGAAGATCTGAAACCAGGCGAGGCTGCTCCCGGTAAGCCTCTGAACCTGGGTGGGCTTGTAACGGTAGTAGATCCTCGCGCCGAGTGGCGGCAGATGTTTCACGAGACTTGGCGCATTGAGCGCGACTTTCTCTACGATCCGCACACCCACGGGCTGAGTATTCCCAAGATCGAGATCAGGTACAAGCCCTACCTCGACAGCCTCGCTTCCCGGTCTGAATTCACCTATCTGTCAACCGAGATGCTGGGCGAGATCACCATCGGCCACATGTTCGTCGGCGGGCCGCGCCAGCCGGACAAAGAGCCAAAGACCGGTTTGCTGGGCGCTGATTACAAGACGGAGAATGGCCGCTACCGCATCGCCAAAATCCTCGGCGGGCAGAACTGGACACCCGGCTTGGCGTCACCTTTGACCCTGCCCGGCGTCTCCGTGAAAGAGGGCGAATACCTGTTGGCAGTGAATGGCCGCGAGCTGAAGGCAGGCGATAACCTCTACCAGTTCTTCGATGGGACGGCGGGGCAGCAGACCGTTCTTCATGTTGGCGCGAATGCCGACGGCAAGGATGCCCGCGACGTGACGGTGGTTCCCATCGGCGACGAGGACGGCCTGCGCAACCTGGACTGGATAGAAGGCAACCGGCGCAAGGTGGGAGAGCTTAGCGGGGGCAAGCTGGCCTATGTCTATATGCCCAACACCGGCGGCCCTGGTTACACCAATTTCAACCGGTACTTCTACTCCCAGCTCGACAAACAGGCTCTGGTGTTGGACGAACGCTACAACGAAGGTGGCTTGGTAGCGGATTATGTCGTCGATGTATTGAAGCGCTTCCCGCTTTCTGGGGCAATCGAGCGCGACGGCAAGCCGATTCACGATCCGGTAGGCGCGATCTTTGGGCCCAAGGTTATGCTCATCAACCAGAACTCCGGTTCCGGCGGTGACGCAATGCCCTGGTACTTCAAGAAAGCCGGCATAGGCAAACTGGTGGGCACGCGGACATGGGGCGGGCTGGTGGGTATCGGAGGTTATCCGGTTCTGCTGGACGGCGGACACGTGACTGCGCCGCGGTATGCAATTTATGGCATCAACGGCGAGTGGGAGGTAGAAAACCACGGCATTGCGCCTGATGTGCCGGTCGAGGAGCTGCCTAAAGATGTGGCCGCCGGACATGATCGCCAACTTGAAACTGGAGTGCAACTGGTGCTGGACGAGCTGAAGGCACATCCTGTGCCGGAGATTCCGGTTCCGCCTTATCCGAATTACCACAAGAACGACGGGCTGGGGAATCAGTAGGGAGCGAGCGAGTCAGCGAGTCAGCCGAGAGTTACATCCTCGATTGGGTTCCCAGGTCTTGCTTTTGAGACCTGGGAATGCCCAAACTTCTAGCGTCCCGAGCTGCCAAAGCCCTTTTCGGCGCGGGCCGACACTTCCAGTGTCTCTACTTCTTCCACATTGCCTGTGAGGATAGGAACGGGAATCATCTGGGCAATCTTCTCACCGGCCTTCAATTCGACGGGAGTGTCGCCGAGGTTGGTCATGAGCACCAGGATCTCGCCGCGATATCCGGAGTCGATGACCCCGGCGGTAGTGGCGACGCCGCGCGCCGCCATGGACGAGCGGTCGCGCACCAGCAGGCCCAGCGGCGCGCCGGTGTGAGGGTGACGCGCTTCGACTGCAATGCCAGTGCGCACCTTGACCGTGGAGCGCGGGACGAGCGCTACGCTCTCAAGGGCAAAGAGATCATAGCCGAGGTCTTCGCCGGGATGGGCGACAACGGGCGCGCGGGCGCCGGGATCCAATAATTTCACTCGCAGCATGATTTGATGGTAGCAGCGGAACTCCGGGGCTAAAGCCCGCGTTGATTCTGTTGGCCTTATACGGGGGTTGAAACCCCCGTCTCCCTCCGGATCTACGCCCCATCAGGGGCTGAAGCCCTGCTCCTCTTAGGGCAATTTACGGCATGACTGAAGTCATGCCCTGACACTTCATGCAGCAATGTAAGAGCCTTTTGTAGCGTGAAATGCCCTGCAGAAATGGCCAGCCCCGGCAGGGAAGGCTTCCCGGGCCGGGGCTGTCGTTTGGTGCTGCAAATTCGGCACGAGGACCTGTAAGCCGAATTCTGTCGTGTGCGGTCATTCCTCTAGGCGCCGCGTTGCCGCGGACACTCATCAGCGACCTACCCGGAGGTTTCGGCAAAAACTGCGAGCCGCCTGGGCGCATCGGGCAGATGCGCAGCGCTGCATGGCTCGATGCAAACGCTTCCCTCCCTATTTGGTCTTGCTCCGTGTGGGGTTTACCCTGCCCCCGGCGTTACCGCCGGAGCGGTGCGCTCTTACCGCACCATTTCACCCTTACCGGACTGGCCGTCCAGGCTTACGCCCTTCGGGCCAGTTGCGCGTGCCGAAGCACGAGCACCCGGCGGTATCTTTTCTGTGGCACTGGCCGTCCACGGGCCTTGAAGCCCGCGTCCCGGACGTTATCCGGCACACTGCCCTGCGGAGTTCGGACTTTCCTCCCCCGGCGGACTTCAGGCTTGCGCCCGAGCCTCCGGCAGCGACCGCCCGGTCCTCCTGCCAAGGTCTAGTGTAGCGCAGTAAGATTTCCCGGGGAGAGTTTAAGGCTTTAGGAAGAGGGATAGGGATGGAATCAGGGGAGTTGCGGGCGGCGGAGGGGATCCGCACCTTCGCGGAGTTGAGGGAACGGGCGCGTGAGGTGGGGCCGAAGCGGGTGGGGGTGGTTCTGGCCGATGATGAAGTGGCGCTGACGGCCGCGGCGGATGCCTTGCACATTGGGATCGCGCTTCCTGTGTTGATAGGCGATGTGCAGCGGATTCGCGCGCGGGCCGAAAAGCTGGGATTGGCGGAGTTGGCGGCCAGAGCTGAGTTTGTATCGGCGACGGAGGACGCCGCTGAGATCGCGGTGAAGATGGCGCGGGAAGGCAGGATAGACATTTTACTTAAGGGCCATTTGCGCACCGATCAGTTGTTCCATCCAGTGCTGGACAAGGAAAAGGGGCTGCGCACAGGACGCCTGCTCAGCGACATGGCGTTTTTTGAACAGCGCAGCGAAGGCGGACCAAGATTGACTGGGCTGACGGACGGAGGGCTGAATCCCGCTCCGACGCTGGGGCAAAAGAAACAGATTGTGCTGAACGCTATTGAAATGTTGCACTGCCTGGGATTTCGTCGCCCGACGATCGCGGTGGTGAGCGCGACGGAGGTGGTGACCGAAGCGATGGTCTCGACGATGGATGCGAGGGCGCTGACGGAGATGTGCGCGGCGGGTGAGTTTGGAGAGGCGGAGGTTTTCGGTCCGCTGGCGCTGGACAATGCGCTGCTGGAATGGGCAGCGAAGGCCAAGGGCATCAGCAATCCTGTGGCGGGACACGCCGATTGCCTGCTGGTTCCCTCGGTTGAAGCGGGGAATCTGCTAGCAAAGTCGATTATTTTTCTGGCTGGATGGGAGTTTGGCCATGCGGTGGTGGGCGCGAAGGTTCCTATTCTGATTCCGTCGCGGGTGGAAAGCGCGCAGGACAAGGTAAACGCCATGGCGCTGGGGGTGTTGTATGCAAGCCGGTGAATGGAGGGTGCTGGCGATCAATCCCGGCTCAACATCGACGAAAATTGCCGTCTACGCCAATGACCGGGCCGAGTTCGAGCGGAACCTGGACCACTCGGAGAGCGAGATGGAGCAATTTCGCGGACGGCCGATTCTGGATCAACTGGAGTTTCGCCAGTCGTGCATCGAGAGGGAGTTAAGCGAAGCGGGCTACCTGCTGGAGCAGTTTGATGCCGTTGTGGGACGTGGCGGATTGATGCGTCCAGTGGCGAGCGGAACCTACAAGGTGAATGAGGCGATGCTGGATGATCTGCGCTCGACGCGGTATGGGGAACATGCGTCGAATCTGGGCGCGTTTCTGGCGCAGGTAATTGGCAGGAAGGCGGGAGCGGAGGCGTTCATCGTCGATCCGGTGAGTGTGGATGAGTTTACGGAGACGGCGCGGATCTCCGGCTCGGCGCTGGCGGGCCGGCAATGCCTGTCGCATGCGCTGAACACCAAGGCTGTGGTGAAACGATATGCGCGCGAGCAGGGACGGAGCTACGCGGAGTTGCGGCTGGTGGTGGCGCATCTGGGCAGCGGGATTTCGGTCTCGGCGCACGAGGGCGACAAGATGATCGACGTGAATGTTGCGGGCCAGGAAGGCACCTTTGCGATGGATCGCTCGGGCGGCTTGCAGATACAGAAGGTGATTCAGCTTTGTTTCAGCGGGAAGTATACGGAGAAGGGATTGTGGAACCTGCTGAACCGAGAGGGGGGAGTTTACTCCTATCTTGGGACGAAGGATTTGCGGGAGGTGGAGCGGAGAATCGAGGCTGGAGACAGACAGGCCGCGCTGATCTTTGACGCGATGGTTTATCAGACGGCGAAAGACATTGGGGCGATGGCGACGGTGCTCAACGGGCGCGCGGATGCGGTGCTGCTGACAGGCGGAATGGCCCGCTCGGAAAAGCTGGTTGATCAGTTGCGCAAAGCGATTCAGTGGATCGCGGCAGTGACTGTCTATCCGGGAGAAGATGAACTGCAGGCGCTGGCGGAGGGTGCAATGCGCGTGCAGTGTGGCGAGGAACAGGCGCGCGAATTGGAGCAGGATGTATGATCTAGAGCGAAGCCAAGGTTGCCTCGTCCTGTTGAGTTTTGTGCAAGGTTGCCGCTCCCTGATGGTCGCGTCAGCTTGACGAACGTGCATTCGGGGCACACCATCCCTGGCTTCGCTATAATCGCATGGCGCAGTTTGACCATCGATTTTCTGCGGAGAAGGACAGGTAGTTCTCCGTATAATGGATTCCGGCTCTCAGTTTGATTCCCTGGATCAACTTAATTCAAGGAGAACTCAATGAAGTTAGCTGCCACGATGAAGGTTGTTGCCACGATCGCCCGCCTGCTGCTGGGTGCGATATTTGTTGTCTTCGGCTTGAACCTGTATCTGCATTTCATTCCGATGGGCCCGATGCCTACCGGGGTGGCCGGGCAATATTTCGGGGTGATGGCAAGCACCCACTACCTTTATGTTGTAGCCGTGTTTCAGGTCATTCCTGGACTGTTTCTGCTCTTCAACCGGTATGTGCCACTGGGGCTGGCTGTACTGGCTCCGGTTATCTTCAACATCCTTGTAGTGCATGTACTGATAGGTCCCAGTGGTGTGAATCTGCTGCTGGCTGTGATCGTGGCACTGCTGTGGGTGCTGGTGTATCATCGGCACCGCTCAGCATTCAGAGGCTTGTTTCAGAAGCGCTTAGTGGACTGAGAGCGGCGCGCCCGCCTCGGGCTTGCTAACACTATTGGGGCGAGCCGCCTCAGTAGCGTTAGCAGGCCCTAGCTACAATCAAGAGGACGATGATTCCGTACCTCTATCTCGGGCGGGTGAACTACGACGAAGGGCTGAGGCTGCAGGCAGAGATTGCTGGGCTGGTTATAGAGGGGCGCGCCCAGAAAGTGCTGCTGCTGCTTGAGCATCCGCCAGTGCTGACGCTGGGGCGCAACGCCAACCGGGCGAACATTCTGGCGTCGGACGAGATGCTCAAGCGGCGTGGAGTTACCGTTCACGAGATTAACCGCGGCGGCGATGTGACCTATCACGGGCCAGGGCAGTTGGTGGGCTATCCCATCTTTGACCTGCGCACCCTGCGCGGCCCGAGCGGCGGACGGATGGGACCGGTGGACTTTGTGCGCGGGATGGAAGAGGCGCTGATCCGGCTCTGCGGCGAGTTTGGGGTGAGAGCCGGACGGATTGCGGGGCTGACGGGGGTTTGGTGCGGCGGGCCTGCGGATGGCAGGCTTCCTGGCCCGAGCGGCGGAACAGAACGCAAGATCGGCGCTATTGGGATTCACGTCGCACGCGGCATTACTTCGCACGGCTTCGCTTTCAATGTGACAACCGAGTTGAAGGATTTTGCGCTGATCGTTCCGTGCGGAATCCCTGACCATGCGGTTACCAGCCTGGCTTTGGAAGCGCAGAAGCCGGAGGAATTGCCCGCTCTGGAAGCGATTGCACACGCAGCGGCGCGGCAGTTTGGACAGGTATTCGGCGAGCAGACGGTAGATGTGGAGAGTTTGGAAGCGCTGCGCGCAGAGGCCGCGGCTGTCCAATTTCCTGCAGAGGACACGCCGCTCCAAGTCCCAGTTGAGGTTGAGCGGGTGCGCGGCGGGAGCGAACGGCCGATCCGCGCGTGAGTGATGGGACCAATTTAGGTTTTTGGTATCCCACCCATTTCGCAAAGAATGCGGAATGGATGGGCATTTTTTGGAGCGCACCACAGTTCGGCGGAGGTATGCGCGGCAATTTATAATCCGGCCAGAATCGGGTGCGCCCCTTGTATCCCGCATCACGGAGAGACCCACATGCCAACCGACGTGATCATGCCCCAGATGGGCGAGTCGATCTTTGAGGGAACCATTACCAAGTGGCTCAAGAAGGCCGGCGACAGAATCGAAAAGGACGAGCCGCTGTTTGAGATTTCTACTGATAAAGTGGACGCGGAGATTCCCTCGCCGGTGGCAGGTGTGCTGACGGAGATCAAGACGCCAGCGGGAGCGACCGTGGAAGTCAATACGGTGGTCGCGGTGATTTCTGGCGCCTCCGGCGGAGATGTTTCTGCGCCTGTCGCGGCAGCTCCGCCAGTTTCCGTTCCGGCTCCCGCGCCATTCGTTCTCGCTCCGCAGGTGCGTTCCATGGCTACCGCACAGACCGCCGCGCCGCCGTCGGTGGGCGAACGGCAGCGCTCTTCGCCGCTGGTGCGGCGGATTGCAAAGGAGAACAACCTCGATCTTAGCCAGGTGGCGGGGACCGGCTCGGAGGGGCGCATCACGAAGGACGATGTCTTGCGGCACGTGAACGGCACGGGCGGCGTGGCCAGCACTTCATCGACTGCGCCGATTTCGCAGCAAGTGGCGCCGCTGACAAAGATGCGCGCCATCATCGCCCAGCGCATGGTGGAGAGCAAGCGGATCAGCCCCCACGTGCACAGCGTTTACAAGGTGGATATGACCCGGATTGTGCGCTTGCGCGAGCGCGAGAAGATGCGCTTCGAGCAACAGCACGGCGTCAAGCTGACTTATATGCCGTTCATTGCGGCAGCGGCCGTGCAAGCGCTGACCAAGTTTCCCGTTGTGAACTCCTCGCTCGTGGACGGCTCGATTCATTACCACTCCAATATCAACCTGGGCATTGCCGTGGCTTTGGAGTGGGGATTGATTGTGCCGGTTGTGAAGCAGGCCGAGGAACGCAACTTTCTGGGTCTGGCGAGGGCCATCGCCGATCTCGCCGCTCGCGCACGCGCCAAAAAACTTCTGCCCGATGAGGCGTCGGGATCAACCTTCACGTTGACCAACTCCGGCATTCTCGGCGAGGAGTTTGGGACGCCGATTATCAATCAGCCGGAATCGGCGATTCTGGCCATCGGCGGCCTGCGCAAGGAGCCAGTGGTGCTGACCGACGGCGAGGGCAACGACACGATTGCGATTCGGTCGGTGCAATACTTCTGCCTGGGCTTCGACCATCGCACGATTGATGGCGCGGACGCTGGAAAGTTCATGAGCGAGTTCAAGCGGGCGCTGGAGGGTTGGGACCGACAGATAGGGTAAAGCCTTCGCGGTAGGCGAACGCTCGGAGCCGCCTTTTGGGCGGGTCGCCATATTACGAGATCAAACAGGCGGCCGTGGTTCTAATTGTGCTTTCCCCAGGGGTCGTAGGTGCCAACGAGCCAGGAGTTGCCTTCGGGGTCTTTCACGGTGAAGTCGCGGCTGCCATAGTCGGTGTCGTGGAGCGGAGTGGAGATGACGGCTCCGGCGGCTACGGCGCGGGCATGGACGGCGTCGGCGTCGGGGACGACGATATAGACACTGCATGTTTCGACGCCGCCAAGCTCATCTGGCGATTTCAAGCTACGGCCAACCTCGTCGTTTTTGCCTGAGCCAAGCATAATCATGCCGCCGCCGAGGGTCAGCTCGGCGTGAGCTATGGAGCCGTTTTCGCCCTCATAAACGGCGTGACGCTCGAATCCAAAGACGTTACAGAGCCAATCGATGGCGGCGGGAGCGTTGCGGTAACGATGACCGGGGATAACAGAGCTGCGAAATCCAGCCATGGGAATCCTCCGCGCTAAGAGATAGTGGGATCAGTTTGAACAATCAATCTGTAAGCGGCTAAAGCCCAGACGATTCTGAGGCATTTATTTTCAGGCTAAACAGGCTGTGAAAAACCTCGGATTCTCGTGCAAGATTGGAGGAAGACGCTCCTCCAGGGCTGAAGCCCGCGTTGAAACAGTTGGCCTTGTGCGGGGGTTGAAACCCCCGCCTCCCCCCGTGTTGAGTTTTTCCGCAGCCTGTAAAGACCGTACGCTCCAAACTTAACCACTCCGGGGCAATATTAGCGCTTACATATCGGGAGGGCAATCGGTTATTCTTGCCGTTATGCGTTTGCCCACAGGGGATTCTCTACTGGTGCAAATTATGAGCGCTGCGTTCGCCGATTCGGCCGCACGCGCGGGTAAGCACCTGGTATGCCGGCAAGGGTGTACCCAGTGCTGCCACGGCGCATTTGGCCTGAATCCGCTGGATACGCTGCGCCTGCGCGCAGGGATGGATATTTTGAGGGCTACGGAGCCGGCGCTTGCGACTCAGCTTGAGGTTCGGGCGAAGGGGTGGGTTGCCGAATATGGGCCGGAGTTTCCCGGTGATGCGGAGACGGGCCTTCTGGGCGACTCGAAATTGGACCATGAGCGCTTTGAGGATTTCGCCAACGAGGCGGCTTGCCCGGCGCTGGACCCGGCTACGGGACGCTGTGACGTTTACGAATGGAGACCAATGACCTGCCGCGCTTTTGGCCCGCCGGTTCGCGTGGGAGACGGCGAAGCGATGGCCCATTGCGAGCTGTGCTTTACCGGGGCTGGGGCAGCCGAGGTTTTGGCTTGCGAAATGACGATTCCGCATGATCTTGAAGCGGAACTGCTCGACGAGATACCTATGAAAGAAGAGACCGTGGTGGCGTACGCGCTGCTGGGGTGAGTGCGGCGTCGGGCAGAGTTAAACTTAGACTTGGGAACCCTGATGACAATACGCCCTTGCTGGGTTGAGATTTGCACCAGCACACTAGAAAACAACTTCCGATTTTTGAAGACACTGGCCGCGCCCTACGCGGAGCTGATGGCCGTGCTGAAAGCCGACGCGTATGGCCATTCGATGGCGCTTTGCGCTCCGGCAGTGGTTCGCGCCGGGGCACGATGGCTGGGAGCTGCCTACGTGGAAGACGGGGTGGCAGCGAGAGAGATGTGCCCGGAGGCCAGAGTGCTGGTGTTTTGCGGGGCATTTCCCGGGCAGGGAGCGGCTTTCGTGCGTCACGGGCTGACAGCCGTGGTGTGGCAGCAGTGGCAGTTAGACGAGTTGGAAACTGCTGCGCGAGCGGCGGGTCTGGGAGCAGGTTCAGTTCCAGTGCATCTGGAGATTGACACTGGCATGAGCCGCCTAGGGGTGTCGCCTGAGGAACTTGGTCCAGAGTGCGCAGGAACGCTTTTGGCGCGTTTCACTTCAGAGTCGCCGTTGCGGCTGGAAGGCGTGATGACCCACCTGTTTGCCGCTGACGAGGCGGACGGCAGAGTCACCGAGGCGCAACTGGGCTTGATGGACGAGGCGGTGGGTAGGGTGAAAGCTGCAGGGCTCGATCCAGAATGGCTCAACGTGGGCAACTCCGCCGCGCTTCTGGCCGGCGAGGCAGAGAGGATTGCCGCACTGGGCGCCCGTTATGAGATGAAGACGCTGATGCGGCCGGGCCTGGCGCTCCATGGCGTAATTCCGGATTTCGATCCGCGGTTTGAGCCGCAGGAACCTCTGTCCATGACCGCTGCGCGAAGCCAATTGCATCCGGTGATGCAGTGGAAGGCACTGGTGGCGGGGGTACGCTCGGTTCCAACAGGCGCGGTGGTGGGGTACAACGGGACCTTTGTCGCCACAGAGCCGATGCGGCTGGCGCTGGTGGCAGCGGGCTACGCCGATGGCCTCGACCGGCGGCTCGGCAACCGCTTCAGCCTGCTCGTGCACGGGGTGCGAGCTCCCCTTGTGGGCCGCATCAACATGGATATGGCCGCGGTGGATGTAACCGAAATTGAGGGCGTGGAGCCGGGTGACGAGGTGGTCATTCTGGGGACGCAGGGCGAAGAGACTATTACTGCTTTCGACCACGCAGAGGCAACGGGGACGATTCCGTGGGAGGTTTTCACGCGCATCGGGGCGCGAGTACCGAGGGTTGCGGTCTGAGCCTGAATCTGAAAAGCCGGCAAAAAGAACAGGCGCGGGAGGGTTGATACCTCCTGCGCCTGTTTGGATTCCCAGGGTTCGCGGACAGCGTTATTGAGTGCTTGGTGGGGCGGGCGGAACCTTGGGCGCCTTCAAGTGGGGCGCCTGGGAGACGTCCGGAACCCGGTGGTAGGGCGGAACATTGAGCGTCGGAAGCTTGTGATTAGGCGGAACGACATTTGACGGTGTCGGCGGCTCGGGCGGGAAGCCAGAGCCTTTCTTGATGTGGACGTCACCGTCTTCCGCGCTGAGTACGACCCTCGCTGTTCCCGCGCCAATCTTGCCGTTGAGCGACTTGCTCTCGTCACCGCTGATGGGAAGATCGAAGTCCGTGACAATGTCTCCATTGTGGGTGCGAGCGTTTATCGAGGCCGACGGGTTGGGAGGCAGTGTCAGCTCCACATCGCCCTTGTCGTTCTTGGCTTCCACCGCATATGCTCCGGCGGGCTCAATTGCGATGCGGCCGTTGCGAGTTTCGACGTAGCTGTCGCCGTAGATCTGATTGAGGTCAATGTCCTTGGAGCGGGTGGTGATATGCACCGAGCCTTTTGCCTCGTTGACGCGCAGATCGTCGGAATCGAGGGTCAGATCGCCGGGCAGTTCCGCCACTTCCAGATCGGTGACCGAAGTGTGGAGATGCACCGGCCCATGAATGGTTTCCAGGTGAACATCGCCAAGAATTTCGCCATTCTGCGTGACTTTGCCCTTGATCTCTGAGAAGGTGATGTCGTTCAAGTCGCCATCGGTGGTCAGGTCACCCTGGATGTCGTGGGCGGAAAAGTCGGGATGGCCGCTGCTGAAGCGCGCCACGACCGGGCCGGCGATGGAGCTGAGGTGAACATCGCCGTGCGCATTGATGTCGATTCCCGCGCCCAGCCCGGCAGCGGTCACGTCGCCCTTGCCGGAGTTGATGGTGACGCGCGCAGACTTGGGCACAGTAATGGTCAGATTCAGCCGTCCGCTGGCGCCGTGTTCTGACTTGACCAGCACGGCCGTGCCGCTCACCGTCAGATGCGGCGTTTCCTCGTCAAAGATCTTTTTGGCGTCGGCGTCGGAGCTGGCGTAGGCCATTTCGTGGCCCTGCACCTCGATGGTCGAGCTGTCGTTGGCCGTCACGCTTACATCGCCGCGGGGATTGTCGATCTCGATGGCAGAGTTGGCGGGAATCTGCGCGCTCTGCGCCTGCAGGTCGAGGTCATGCGCGGGGAGGCCGAAGGCATTGAAGAAGTTGCCATTCGGCTCCCAATCGTTGTCCCAATGGGAAAACCAGGGCTGCGAATGGTTCCATGCTGCCGCGCCGAGGCCCAACAGGCCTAGCAGAACGAGAATGCCCACAAAGCTGCCGCCGCGACGGACGGGGGTCTTGCGGCGCATATCCATTGCCCACTCCGCGAGCAAGGCCAGGCCGGCGCCGATCAAAAGCAGAGGCCACCAGTGGCCGTACCAGGTCCAGAAGGCGCCGGCATTGACGTGCCCGGTGAGCAAGAGCAGAGCAATGACGCCCACACCGATGAGGATGATGGGGCCGACTACCGAGGGAACGCGTGGACCGTACGCGCCCACGTAGCTTGACTTCATAGCGTAGCGCTGAGCCTTCCATGCATCGCGCTGCGCGCGCCATGCGGCTTTCTGCTGTTCCCGGTAGATGCGGTACTGGGTCCGGGCATCGTAAGGCGGATATGGAGGCGGCGCGCCTCCGGGAGGCGTGGATGGAGGTGTGGTGCTCATGATTGCCCTCCCTCGGGATTGTTCCCGGAGTCTTGCCACTGAGTGGAACGGTGGGCCTCCGGCTGCTCAGGTTGAGGTGGAACGCCGGTGGCCGCTTGAGGGTCAATCGTGCCTGCGCCGGGTTGGCCTGGGTATGGTCCCTGCGGATAGCCACCTCCGGTTGTCAGCACCATGCGTTCGGCGAGCATAAGGACGCCTAGGAGAATCAACAGCAGAGGGACAAACCAACGACAGGGGTGGTCAATCACGCCCGTCGAATGGAGTAACCACACTCCCCCGATCAATAGCAGAATTGCGGGACCGCGCAGGCGGCGAATCATCATGTAGTGGTTCATTTAGAGCCTCCTTGTGAATCTCCCATGCGGCGAACGAATAGCCAGATACCGAGTGCGATGAGCAGTACCGGCCACGCGAACTCAAAAAACCGGCCGTGGAAGACATCCAACTGCCCAAGCAGGAACATTAAGCCCAGAGCAATCAGAACGATGGCACCGATGGGCTCCTTGCGCCGCCAGCAAATGGGCGGAGGGGGCGCGGCGGGATCGAAATAGCCAGGCGGCGGAGGAGGGGGCGGAGGGAACGGAGCCTGGTACTGCTCCGCATACGGGGGGTGATAACCCTCTGTCGCAGGTCCAGCCGGAGGCTGCGCTGCGCCGGGTTGGACAGGATTGCGCGCTCGTGAGCCCAGGTTCAGCCAGTTGCCCACTTCGTTCAATCCAAAGGGATCGGGCACCGGTTGGCCATCGCGCAGAGCCTTGGCGGTGTGGAAGGCTTCAAACGACTGATAGAAGATCCATGCGGCGATGAACAAGCCAAAGATCGGGTAGTGGTCGGTGATGCTGATGAGCACCGCGAAGACGATCACGTGGATGAACCCTTTGAAGAACTGGCCGTTGTACATGGCGCCGACGCCGGGAATCAATCCCAGCACGGCGGCAGCCGAAGGGTTGGGGCCGGTTGCCGGAGGCGGCGGAATGAAAGGCTGTTGAAAGCTCTGCCACGCCGACGCGCAGGGTTCGCAGAGAAGTTGTCCTCCGGGCGTCGACCGCACGCAACTGGCGCAGAGTGCCTTGCCGCAGTTCTGGCAATAGGCCGTCGCGTTGATTCCACTATGATTTACGCAGTCCATACTGTGCTCCTTTCCCGTAATTCCCTTGGAGAACCGCCAGAATGCGCGGGCCGGTGAAGAAATGCCAGGGAACCTTCTAAAAAGTCAGAATCGTTGAGAGTTGGCTCAGCCGCCGGACTGCCAGGCTGCTGCGATGGGTCCGCCAGAGAGCCTCCGTCTTTGTGCGCAGGGGCCTGATTGGATTCGCCAGCCGGCGCGTCCTGCGGCTTCTGCCGCAGGTCTCCGCTTTGACCCTCGCCTGAACCCTGAGTAGTCCGGCGCAACTCGCGCATTCTCGTTTGCACCTCGTAAACCAGCCGCGAGTGATCGTAGTAGCGGATGATGGGGGTAGAAGCCATGGTGAATCTGCGCTCGAGGAATGAACGAGCTTCGCTGGGAAATGAACCGGGGCGCAGGTCAGAAAGCCGCAAACCGCTAAAGCGGACGCCTGTGAGGCCGAGGGTCATTGCAATTGAAAAGAAGGCCATTGCGGCCGTCAGCATCAAGCGGGGTTCGGCAAAACGCCGCAAGTGCGCAATCATGCCTTGACGCTGCCAAGCCGGGGCGGGAATAGAGGCGGGGCGAAACGGCAAAACATTACCGCCAGCGGTTGCCAAGCCATAACCCGGCGCCTGTCCCGGACCGGTGACCGCGAGAATTCTGGCCAGCAGCCCGGCCGGCACTTCCGGCTCGGGCGAAAGGAACTCCAGCCATTCGCGGCCTTTGCGCGCCTCCTCGTAGAGTGTGGAACAGGCTGGGCAGATGGCTTTGTGCGCATTAAACGTAACCTCGTCCTCGGGCTTCAACAGACCGTCAAGCGCGTCCGCCAAAAGTGTCTCCCATTGCCCGCAGGCCGGAGAATTCGGAATGAAAGTGCGCTCTGCCATCACATCACCTCCCGTCTATTACGTTCCAGGAGCCTCGCAAGTTCCGCGCGGCCCCTGCTGATACGTGACTTGACGGTTCCTTCAGGAATATCGAGTACGCAAGCGATCTCCTTGTAGTCCAAGTCCTGCAAATCGCGGAGGATGACGGCCTCGCGCAGCTCGACTGAGACACGCGCCAGAGCATCCTGCACTATTTTTGCCAGTTCCTTCTTGGCCGCCGACTCGTGGGGCGAGATGCCGCGGGCCGTAAGCCGGTCAATCGGCTTCAGTTCTTCCGCAGACTCCCAACCATCATCCAAAGAAGAGGTCGCACGAAGGTTTTTAGTCCGCCGGAAGTTGTCCACGAGCAGGTTGCGGGTCATAGCGGCGATCCATACGTGCAGGCTGCCGCGGCCAGTGTCGAAGCTGGCCAAGTTGGAGTAGATCTTCAAAAAAACGTCTTGGGTGAGGTCTTCTGCGTCAGTGGGGTTGCCGGTGAAGCGGTAACAGAGCCCGTAGACGCGCCGGTGCTGGGCACGGACCAACTCAGCCCAGGCGTTGGAATCGCCGTCAAGACAGCGGCGGACGATTTGGGACCAATCGATCTCCAGAAAAGCTGCCTCCCCGTTCTTCGGAAGGGTCGCGGGAGCGAAGTCAGAACCAGCCTGAGCGCGGCCTTTCGCAATGGCATTGCCGCCCGGGATCAGCTGCGGACTCGGAGCGCTTGTGTCCGCTTGCATGACTTCCATGTCGCGCCGCTGTGCTCTGGGCGCGGTCCCTGGCGACGGGCTTTGGTCGCGGCGGTGCTTGTTTGGCCCCGCCAGCCCTATCCCGCTCCAGCTTAATGTACCCACGCATTGCATATTGGGCTATTACGAAGGATTTTCGAGATAAGTTCCATGGGCTGTAACTGAGCCGGGCAGAAATTTAGTTTAAATCGGACGGACGGCGGTCCTGGCCGGCAACTCGGGGGAATGCTTTTCGAGCCAGGCGCCGACAATGCGAGCCGCTTCTTCAAGGAAAATGCGGTCGGTGGCGGTGAAGGCGGCCGGGGTATGGCTGTCGATGTCAATTTCGCCAACGACTTTGCCCTTCGCGTAGATGGGGACAACGATTTCGGATTTGGTTTTGATGGAGCAGGAAAGATAGCGCGGGTCGGCGCTCACGTCGTCCACGACAACTGTCTGGCCCAAAGCAACCGCAGCGCCGCAGATGCCTTGAGCGACAGGAATACGCATATGGGGGGTTGGCTCACCGGCGAAGTAGCCAAGAACCAGGGTCTGGGGATCGCAAGGGTCGAGCATGTAAAAGCCGGTCCAGTTGCAGAAAGGGAGTTGACCGGCTATAGCCTCGACGATGCCTTTCTCAAGGGCTTCGAGTGACGGCGCAGCGGAGGCCAGCTCGTTCATGCGGGCAAGCAGGGAGGACATCTGAGGGGTGAGGCTGAGAGCGGGCATATTCAAAGTGTAGCTGGAGGGCGCTGCGCGGGGTGTTCACCTGGAACCATGATGGCAAGCCGGATTTAGGGGTGCGCGGCGAACGGGAATTGGCGCAAGGGGCGCAACGGACGCAGGGCTTGCCGGGCAAGAAAATTCATTAAGTAGCTCAGGAAATGGGTTATCGATGTGGAAAAACCGTGTTAAGATAACTGTCCAAATAGCTCCTTTCGGAGATCTCGGCTTTATAGAAGGGGGTTTCATGAGCAGCAAGAGCAAGACAATTCTTTCCCTGTTTTTGTTTGTCATGTTGTACGCAGCCGGTTGTGGAGGAGGAGGAGGAGGCAGCACGCCACCCCCACCCCCACCAACCATTACGTCAGTCAGCGCATCGTGTAACCCTCTCAGTGTGGAGGCTAATACAACCCAGACCAGCCAATGCTCTGCCACAGTGACGGGAACCGGGAGCTACAGTTCCGGCGTGACTTGGTCGGCGAAGTATGGGACGATCACGAGCGCTGGTGTTTATTCAGCGCCCGCAACTCGGCCAGCGTCTGGCACGGACACGATCACAGCGACCTCGACGGAAGACACGACCAAATCTGGCCCGACGAGTGTCGCGATAACGCCGGCCCCAACGATTACGTCAGTGAGCGTCGTGTGCAACCAGACCAGCCTGCAGGCACACCAGACGACCACAACCAGCCAATGCACTCCCACTGTGACGGGAACGGGGAGCTACAGTTCCGCTGTGACCTGGTCGGCGAACTACGGGACAATCACAACCGCAGGTGTTTATACAGCGCCTGCCACTGTTCCAACACCTCCCACGGCAATCATTACAGCGACCTCGACGGAAGATGGAACTGAATCCGGTCCGGCGGACATCACGATAACGGCAGCGCGCGTCATCACGCTCACTCCGAAGTATCCTGTTGCATCGCAGGCGGAAGCAATTCCAGGTAATACTTTCTCGGTGGTGATCAATGCGACGGGGATTCAAGCGGGCGATGTTATCGATACAACCGAACTGGGGACGACGACACCCTACACCATCGTTGCGGCCGATGTCACCAACGGCGATATCACGCTCCATATCGGCATAGATGAAATTCCGTCCTTTGTGCAGTTCACCTGCCCGACGAGCACAAATGCTGTGTGCAACCCGGCGTGGGTGGCGATAACCACCGATCAGCAGCAACTGGCGGAAAGTAAGGACGGCACGACTGCGTACTTTAACCCAGGGTACGGCTTCGAAATCCAAGAGTTTTCACTTTCAAGCGGGGCGAGTGAGGGAAACGTTTCGCCTCCGCTGCAAACTTCATTGCCATCGTTATTGTCAAACGACAATTACGCTGTCGCGGTTGACAGCGGGAGCGGCGGAACCGGAACAGTTCTTTCGGATGTAGCGGTTCAAGCCGTTAACTCAAATGCCGGAAGTGGGACGACTGGCGTTATTCAGCCGGGCAGCAAGGGTTTGCCGACTGACGCAATGACGAGCATTGTGGCAAGAAACGGTTTCGGCTACGTGACCGAACCGAATGTGAATGCGCCAAACCCGGGGGACCTCGCGCAGTTCCCCATCTCAACAACCTCAGGGCTGGGAACCATCTCTACCGTTGCAGCAGGCGCCGGCCCTTATGCGGTAGATGCTGCGACGGTGAACAGCGCGGATGCCATTGTCGTTTTTTCCGCAGACACGACAGTGCGTCAATTCAGCAATGCGCTAACGCTGAAAAGCACCCTCACCGCGGGCCTGACCAACATAACCCCGCTTGGGACGGTTGCAACGACAAACACGAGCCAAGGATCCGCAATCGGCGGATGGCCGCTGCGTATCATTGGAGGGACAGGCACCGCGGCGGGAACGGTTGGGTTGCTGTCGCCTTACGATAACGCGCTTGATTTTCTAACCATCAATTCTTCAAACGTGATCTCGTGGGCGGGGGCGACAAACGGTGCTGTGACGTTTAGTGGAAGTCCGTATCCATACATGATTGCGCCGGACCCGACACATGGGGCGTTTATTTTGGCATCGGCGGACACGACAAACGGTGTGACAACGCTGCAATCGATCAGCGCGACATCACCTTACACCTCGACCACGATTACATCAGCATCGGCGTTGCCTGTTGGGTTTCTCGCTTCGGGCATTCTGGTCTCTGACGACGGGAGCAAGATTTATTTGGCGGGATTCAATGCTTCGTCTGCCCCTGACCCGGCAAATATATTGTTCATTGACATCGCGAATCACTAGATTTTCTCCGCCGCGTCGGTTGGGTGCGAATGCGGCGGAGGCCCGGGCCTTGACGAATTTCCGTGGTATCCCATCCATCTCGCAAAGAACGCGAAATGGATGGGGCACCCCGGCAGATTCTTCCGGCACTGCCTAAGGACGCGCGGCCTCAAAACACAGGACCATTCAGAGATTCACTAGTAGCGCAACTGGAAGTCGGGATCGACGGGATTCTCGAATAGCGAGGCGTCGCGAGTGACGATGGTCAGGCCGGATGGAGTGACAAAGTAGCGCCGCTTATCCTCTACCGGGTCGTAGCCGATGACCGTACCCTCGGGAATGTGTACATGTCGGTCGATGATGGCGCGGCGTATGCGGCAGTGGCGGCCGATATTGACGTGCGAGAAGACAATGCTGGCGTCCACGGTGGAGTAGGAGTTGACACGGACATCCTGGGAGACCACGGAGTTGGAGACCGTGGCGCCGGAGATGATGACGCCGGCGGTAATCACGGAATTGACCGCCATGCCGGAGCGGCCCGGCTCCCCGAAGACAAACTTGGCGGGCGGATACTGGCGGACGCGGGTTCGCATGGGCCAGTTCTTGTCGTAGAGGTTGAAGACGGGCGAAACCGCGCAGAGGTCCATATTGGCGTCGTAGTAAGCGTCGAGCGTGCCGACGTCGCGCCAGTAGAGCGCCTGCTGCTTGTTCTCATCCACAAAGCTGTAAGCCATCATCTTCTTCTTGCCAAGCATATTGGGCAGAATGTTATGGCCGAAGTCGTGTTTTGAGTCAGGGTCTTCGGCGTCGGCGATGAGCGCCTTCAGCAAAACCTCGGTGTTGAAGATGTAGATGCCCATGGAAGCGTCCACTGCGTTGGGGTTGAACGGCGAGCGGAAGCTGGTGGACGCAGGTTTCTCCTGGAAGCCCTTGATCTCAGCGTTCTGGCCAACCTCGACTACGCCGAATTGCTTGACTTCATCGGGCGGAACGGGCAAAGTGGCCAGCGTCACCTCGGCCCTGGTTTCTTTGTGGTACTCCAACATGCGGCTGTAGTCCATTTTGTAGATGTGGTCGCCGCTGAGGATGATGATGTACTTGGGCTGTTCGCTGCCGATGGAGTAGATGTTCTGGTAGACGGCATCAGCGGTTCCCATGTACCAGTTGGAACCGGTGCGCTGCATGGGCGGCATCAGCTCGAAAAACTCACCCAATTCCTGGGCGACAATGCCGGTCCAGCCTTCGCGAATGTGCCGGTTGAGGGAGAGAGCTTTGTACTGCGTGAGAATGAAGACCTTGCGCAAACCGGAGTTGATGCAATTGGAGAGGGTGATGTCGATGATGCGATAGTGACCGCCGAAGGGCACGGCAGGTTTGGCGCGATCGCGCGTGAGGGGAAAGAGGCGTTCTCCAGCGCCGCCCGCAAGCAATACTCCAAGCGTATCTCTCATGTCCATAAAAGCCAACCTTTGTTGCCATCCGCGCCCGAAGAGCTATCGACCGGGGCAGGAAGCGCCGCCATCCAGTACAGCATATCGCCCGGGGGTAGTTTGTCTGCAAGGGTCGCCTGGGGATAGCGCAATTCCCACTTTATAGAAGTTGACCGGCCCAAAGACAAGAGCGACGCCGCCTTTTAGGGAAGGCGGCGCCATTTTGGGACGAAAAGCGCAGGCGCTGCGGTTGCCGGCATCATCGATGCTCGGCTGATTTACCGCTTCTTCTTGAATTTGTACTCGATGCCGACCGAGATAGCGAAGTTGACATCGGTCTGAGTAACGTTCGGCGTGGCGTTGGTGCTATAGCGGGTGATAACCGCGTCGGGCGTCACGCGGAAGACCCAGTGGGCCGAGCGGTTCAGGTCCATGTGGCCGCCGATGATGGCAGCGGGTGCAACCTGATTGGTGTAGAAATTAACCTGTTGCGCCGTGTCTGGATAGGTATGTGAATCAAAATGCGAACCACCGAGAAGGGCGTGGGCGCTGAGCGCGCCGTGCTTATTGTGCGGGCCAAGCCACTCCGGGCCCGCGACGAAGAACTGCTCGCTGACGAATGGGCCGTGGACAGTGGTGCCGGCCAGGCCCACACCGCTGGTGCCCAGGTAGTAACGGCCCGAACCTTCGACGCCCCAGTGCTTGAAGAGCCAATAGGAAGCGGAGAGATCGAGACCGCCGAGGTTGGCGCCCTGAAGGACGTTCGCGCCGGCCTTCATGTGGTCATAGGCCATGCCGAGAGAGACATCGTAGCGGTTGTCGTAGCGGACGCTGGCCAGCGGATCGCTGGCGATGTATGTGCCATTGCCGGCCGTGGGTGAGGCGGTGCTTTGCGCCTGGGTGGGGGGTGCGAAAGACAAAGCCAGTACGGCTACGACGGCAAGAGCGGCGGAAAATCTTACTGAGAAAGGCATCGTATTTCAGCTTACAGGACAATACCGGCAGGGGACAACGCGGACAGGGCCACAATTCCGCCTTTAAGGAACGCAAGGCTCTCGCCAGCGCGCCCAGAGCAGGTGGCGCACGGTCAGCACGGTTTCAGCATAGGCGGAGGCCCATGGGTAAACGGACGGCTCGGGTTCAAGGGACGGCGCGGCGTGACTGCGCCACAAGAGCGGCATCTCGTTGAAGATATAACCGGCGCGCGGCAGGTGACTGGGGCTGGAAACCACCTCGGCCGACCGCCAGCCGTGGGCTTTCATGATCCGCTCGGCATAGCAGGCGTTCTGGATTGTGTCCCTGGCTTGCGGCTCAACAAAGATGGCGGATTCCGGAATGCCCTGGGCGTGAGCGGTGCGCGCCATGACGCGCGCTTCGACAAATCCGTTGTGCGCCGCTCCACCAGTCATAATCAGTCGGGGCGCAATGCCGCGCTCATATTCGCGCACCCCTTCAGTTACGCGATCCAACTGCTTGGGTGTTGGGTTGCCATCGCTGTCAGCCGGCGTGCCCAGCACGACGATGGCGTCAAAGCGTGTGAGCGAAGTGTTGGAGGTGGGCGCCAGCAGCCGGGCAACCACTCCGTAGCCGAGGAGAGCAAAAATCAACAAGATAGAGGAGAGAAGCAACCGGCCGCGCCAGCCAAGACGTCTGGACCGCGACGGGGTGGCGCGATGGCTGACGCGGCGGATGGGCTGCTTGCGGGATGAACGTGCGCTGGTCAAAGTGATTCCCCCGGCTTTCACTTTAACAGTTTGCCGACGACATGATCAGTCGAGGTTGGCGGGCGTCCCCCAGGACGATAAGACAAATTCACTCAATGGTTTACGCGTGCGAGGGGCGACTTCCTGAGCGATCATGTCCGGGTGGGGCAGGGTGGATGGTTCGCCCTGGTAACCAAGAGCGATGACGGCACCCAGGGTGTAATCTTGTGGGATTTCAAAGGCCTGGCGGGCTGCAACCGAGTCGAAGCCGGCCATCTGGTGAGTGGCGAGTCCGAGAGCGGCGGCCTGCAGCGTGAGATAAGAGGCGGCTGCTCCCAAGTCATAGAGAGCAACGCGGTTGTCTGTGCCATTGTGACTGAAGTTGGTATTGGCTGCGCCAAGAATCAGGACTGGCGCCGCACCCGCCCAGCCCTGATTGAAGCCGATGAGGGTGGAGAATATCTTCTTGTAGGTCAGTGAGTTACGCAAGCCGACAATAAAGCGCCAAGGCTGTTCGTTGTAAGAAGAAGCGGCCCAGCGGGCGGCCTCGAAGACTGTGCGCAGGTCGGCGGGCGCGACATCGCGGTCGGCAAAGGAGCGCGGGCTCCAGCGGGCAAGCAAGGCAGGCAACATGCCGTCGATCACAGGCGCTTGTTTCAAGTGATTGACTTCAATAGCAGATAAGGTCATGGAGAGCTCCGTAAGCGGGGATGAATTGCACCTTCTTGGATTCGAGGCGCGGGCGAAGGATTCCTGTTGCGAGAAAAAAGCTGTTTGAACAGATATTTTTTGGACAGGCTTTGGTTGGGGTAAACGGCACCGGTAGTATTTCAGTAGCGCGAACCGGGAACCCCACACATTCACAAAAACCGCGAATGTGTGGGGTCGGAGACTTCTGGACCTTACTCCAACACAAAAATGTTGTTTTCGGCGCACATCTGTTTGAGTATTTTCGGCCACACCGTGACGCTAACCTCTCCGAGATGAGCTTTGCGGAGCAGCAGCATCAAGGTGCGCGATTGGCCGATTCCTCCGCCGATGGAAAGCGGGATCTGCTCGTTCAAGACCGCCTTGTGATAAGGCAGTTGCATGAAATCCAACTGTTTGGACATAGTGAGCTGCTCTTTCAGGGTCTCGGCCGTGACACGGATGCCCATGGAAGTAAGTTCGTGGCGGCGTTTGGTGACAGGGTTCCATACGAGGATGTCGCCATTGAGGCCGTGCGTGTCCTTGCCTGTTTCCGAGTGAGTGTCGGTGACCCAGTCGTCATAATCGGCGGCGCGCATCTCGTGCGGATAGCCGTCCTTCAAAGGCCAGCCGATGCCGATGATGAAGACTGCGGGATACTTTTGCAGAATTGCGGTCTCGCGCTGCTTGCGCGGCAGCGTGGGGAACATGTCGAGAATCTCCTCGGCGTGGAGGAAGGTGAGTTTCTCGGGCAGTTCAGGATAGCGCGGGTCTTTCAATTGCGGGAACAGCGATAGAGCAAACGTTTCCGCTCCGACGATCACTTTCCAAATCTTGCCGACAACGCCTTTGAGGAATTCGAGATTGCGCTGATCGACGGTCATGACGCGCTCCCAATCCCACTGATCGACATAGGCGGAATGGTCGTGGTCGAGGAAATAGTCTTTGCGAACGGCGCGCATGTCGGTGCAGATGCCCTCGCCGACCTTGCAACTGAATTCCTTGAGCGCGGGGCGTTTCCATTTGGTGGCGGCCTGCACGACCTGCGCGTCGATGGGATGAAGATTGCGATCATTTGAAATATGGAACTGGACGGGTGTGCGCGATCCATCGCGATCGAGCATGTCGTTCACGCCGCTCTCGACATCCACAATGAGCGGCACCTCGACCATCATCAGATTGAGCTCCTTGCAGAGGTTGTCTTCGATATAGCGTTTGACTTGGAAGATAGCCTGCTGAGTTTCTTTCGGAGTCAGCAGGGAACGGTAATCATGCGGGAGGATTTTTTCCAATTCGCTGTAATCGCCGATTCCAGGCCCAGCCAGATCGGCTTTCTTATCGAGAACGGTAGACATGAAGAATCTCCTTTGCGGACGGATTCCGCGCCGCCGCAGCGCGATTTATCGAGGCTTCGGGTGAAGGGGTATCCGGCGCCGGAAGTCAAAGCGATTTTTTGTGGGATGTGCGGCGTAACGATTCGCCGCGCGCACGCGCACCGAGCGCTCCAGGATCACCGTTGTTATAAGCAGTATTCCTAGAACGCCAAATACCATCAACGCGAGCAAAGCCATCACAGAGGTGGGCATAGCTGCATCTCGATGCTGCCAAAGATGGTCGCCCCGGTCCCTGGGCCACGCTGTGACTGCAATCACTTGTGAATGTTGCGTGTGAGCAGCGGTGGCAGGCGGTTATTGGCGGGTGAGCGAAGCGGCTGGGAAGCAGGACTCGAGGAGTCTGGAGACAAGGGAAATGGGAAGGCCGACGACGTTGAAGTAGTCGCCTTCAATGCGTGGAATCCAACGCGCGGCGCGACCCTGGATGGCGTAGGCTCCGGCTTTGTCCATGGGTTCGCCGGTGGCGATGTAAGCATTGATGTCTTCGTCAGAGGGGGTGAGAAATTGGACGGCGGTGGATTCGGAGGCGACTTCAGTGTGTGCGGAGGTGACAACGGCGACGCCGGTGATGACGCGATGGGTGCGGCCGGAGAGAAGACGAAGCATCCGGGCGGCGTCGGCGGGGTTTTCGGGCTTGCCGAGGATTTGATTGTCGAGGGTTACGGTGGTGTCGGCGCCCAGGACGACCAAAGACTGAGAGTCGAGGTTCGTGCTTTTCCACCCTTTTCGCAAAGAGCGCGAAAAGGATGGGGCACCCAGATTTAAGGAATCCGACGGGCTTTCTTCAGGGGCTAAGGCCCCCGGTTCTTTTGGATCGCTTTCGGCCCGGCTGAAGCCGTGCCCTTTCAAAGCCAAATCGTTGTAAACAGCTTGGGCTTTTTCGCAGGCGAGGCGGGTGACGTAGGCGATGGGGTCTTCGTTGGGGCGGGGATCCTCGGGGATGTGAGCGGGATGGACCTCGAATGAGAAGCCGGCCTGGGAGAGGAGTTCGCGACGGCGAGGCGAGGATGAGGCGAGGACGAGCATATTGAAATTATGCTGCATTGGATGAGCGAGGTCTCGTAGGATCGAGATTATGGTGATTTTCTCTGATTCAGCGCTCGCGCGGCGCTTGGAAGGGGCGGAAGGTTTTGCATGCGCTCATTTTGCCGAGGCGCGCAGCCGTTTGTTTCCGCAAAGCGGATCGACATGGACGAAATGTGCCGGGGCAACACTGGTTTTCGATGGCGTAGACGCGCCGACCACGCAGAGTTTCGGGCTTGGGCTCTTTGAGCAGCTAACGGCGGAAGCCCTGGATGAGATGGAGCGATTCTTCGAGAGTCGAGGCGCTGCGGTGATGCATGAAGTGTGTCCAATGGCCGGCACGGCCGTGCTGGACCTTCTTTGCTCACGTAGTTACAAGCCGTTTGAAGTGAGCAACGTGCTCTATCGGACTGTGGATAGGGGAGACCTTAATCATCCCAGCAACATCCGTGTGCGTGTGATTGGGGCAGAAGAAGCACAACTGTGGAGTGACGTAAGCACGCGGGGGTGGACGCACGAGCATCCAGAGTTGGCGGCGTTTGTGCAGCAAATGGGGGCGGTTTGTGTTGCGCGAAAACAAAGCCCTTGTTTTCTGGCCGAGATTGACGGAAAGCCAGGTGCTGCAGGAGTGCTGTGCCTGCATGAAGGAGTTGCACTGTTTGGCGGTTCGGCGACCGTACCGGAGTTTCGGCGGCGAGGACTACAGGCGGCTCTGCTGGAGAAACGGATGGAGTATGCGCTGGAACAGGGATGCGACCTGGCCATGATGGTGGCAGAAGCGGGGAGCAATTCGCAACGGAATGCCGAGCGCAAGGGGTTTCGCGTGGCTTACACGCGGTTGAAGTGGCGACTTACGACCTAGATGGTGAGGCCGGTTTGGAGGCCGTTGGGGGTGGCGAGGCCCCAGGCCATCGCGGGAGTGTTGTGGGCGAATCCGAATCGGCCGTCGGGGCCGAGGAGGATGATGCCGCCATGGCCGCCGAGACGGTTGAAGAGATAGGAGATGGCTTCGCGGGCGGCGATTTCGGGTGCGGTTCCGGAGGCGACGCGGTCGGTGGCCCATTTGCCGAGGACAAGCTTCATGATGGGTTCGCCCCAGCCGGTGAGAGAAACCGCGGCGGAGAGATTGTCGGCGTAACAGCCGCAACCGATGAGGGAAGAATCGCCGACGCGGCCCGGGGTCTTGTTGAGGGTGCCACCGGTGGAAGTGGCGGCGGAGAGGTTGCCGCGAGCATCGAGAGCGACTGCGCCGACGGTGTCGTGACTGCTGAGATGCGCAGGATCGCCAACGACGGCTGTCTCTGGACTTTTGTCGTCGTGTAGGACGGGAAGCAGAGGCGAATCAAGGCCGGAGAAAGTGTTGTCGCCGAAGCCGGCGGCCTCGCGATGCTTAGCGTGGTCGAGGCGCTCACGCTCGCGGTCGAGGACCAGTTCGGCATTGTCGATGAGGGACATTCCGTGGGCCTGGGCAAACTGCTCGGCGCCCGCACCTACAAAATAGACGTGTTCGCTGTATTCGAGGACCAGGCGGGCGGCCTGAATGGGATTGCGGAGGTGCTCAACGCAGGCCACGCCGCCAGCCCTCATGCGGCCACCGTCCATGAGAAGCGCATCAAGCTGGACGCGCCCGTCTGAGGTAAGAAAGCTGCCACGGCCAGCGTCAAACGCGGGGTCATCTTCAAGGATGGTGACGGCGGCTTCGACCGCATCGATGGAAGATCCGCCATGGGAAAGAACGGCATAACCGGTTTCAAGCGCGCGGTGGACACCGGCCTGGTGGGCAGCAGCCGCATCGGCGGGGATAGCCCATGCGCCTCCGTGGACTAGCAGAGTGGGAACGTGGTGGGCGGGAGAGGTCACCGGGATATCGTAGAACATTTGGCGTCGGGCGTGGGTGACGCACTGTTTTGAGAAATGTTTGTTCGTATTTGAGCTTCTTGTCAAAGAGGTGAGGATGTGGATGCGAGGCTAAGTCATTGAAAGTACGGTGGAAGATGGGTTGTTTTTGGATTGCAGGAAATTTCAGTGAGATTGGTTAAGCTAAGAACATTCAACGAGGAACAAAGAGAAATAAGACGGCAGGAGAGCGGGGATGAGGCTCTCCTGGTTTTTTTGGACCACCACCGCGAACTCACAGACGCGGAAAGAAACTGAAAGCAATCCGGCGGATGGAGGGGTGGTTCCCGAAAGGAATCACCCCTTTCGCTTTCTACGGAGAAGTGTGCGAGGCCGAGGAGCGGCGGGACGGGATTGGCGAACAGATGGTGTTGGGAAGACTGAGGCAGACGGTGGTTAAGAAAACGTCCGGGACAGGGCTTCAAAAGAAAACAGTCAGTCGCGGGACAGCAAAGATCAAGGCGGCGGCGGACAAGGCCCTGCAAGACAACAGCGAGAGGCTCGCGAAGACTCTTATCGATAGCGCAATCGCGGGCAACAACACAAGCGCGAAGCTGCTGCTTGCGCTCGCAGATGGGCAAATCGATGGCGAAGACGAAGTGGTGATGGAGCAGCTTTGGAGTTATGCCGACAAGCTGGCCGCGGAACCGCCATGGGATGGCCCGGAAGCCGAACCGGACGAGGAGCTATCTAGTTAGCAAGTCAGCGAGTTAGCCGGTCACAATGAGGTTTGTAAATTCTCAATCTAGGCGCAAAAACAGATACGCGCCGAGGGTGGGGCACCCGAAGTGTCAGCAAGTCAGCGAGTTAGCGAATGACTCGAAGGCGTGAATTCAGGAAGAAAGAAGAGAGACGGATGAAGCTCACGAATCACAAGTTGTTCAGCGCCGGCGGTTGCATGAGATTGTTGTCGATAGCGGTGTGCCTGATGGGCGTCTTGTCGGGACAAGCGGCGGACGCGCAGGCGATCAGCACAACGACCGTTCAAGGGACGGTGTATCTGGCGAACGGTCAGCCTGGCACGGGGACACTGGTGGTGAGCTGGCCAACATTCACTACGGCGAGCGGCCAGTTGGTGACGGCCGACAGTACGACGGTGCCGATTGCGCCGGACGGATTTGTGAGCGTGAACCTTGCCGCCAATGTGGGAGCGTCTCCGGCGGGGTTGTATTACACGGCGGTCTACTACATGAGCGATGGCTCGACGAATACACAGTACTGGGTGGTGCCCGCGGGAGCGCAGGCGGCACTTGGACAGGTGCAGGCGCAGCTAATGCCAGCGACGCAGGCCGTGCAGGCGGTAAATAAGGCATATGTGGATCAGGCGATTGCGGAGCTCACAGAAAGCTTGCTGACGGCATCGGGCGGGATGCTGAGTGGACCGCTTACACTGTGCTGCGATCCGACGCAGCCGACGCAGGCGGCGGGCAAACATTACGTGGACGAACAATCCGCCTTGGCCGTGCCGCTGACAGGCGCGACGATGACAGGGCCATTGACGAGCGTGGAATTAGGGGCTCTTTATCAGGTAGACCAATTTCCGGGATCGGATTTTGGAGCGAAGTTGAGCGCGTGTCTGAGTGGGCTGAGCCAGACGAATGGCGGAACATGCGACGCGCGCAACTTCTCGGGAACGCTGGCCATGGGATCGAACCTGACGATTTCAACGGCTAATGCGACGGTTCTGCTGCCTTGCGCCACTATTTCGACGGGCAACCAAATCATTGTAACGGCGGAAACGAGGAATATATCGCTGCGCGGTTGCGCATTGCGCGGAACGAGCACCGCAAGCGGGAGCCAGGGCGGCACGGTGTTTCTGTATTCGGGAACCGCAGCAATGGTGCAAGTGGGGGATCCGACTTATGCGGCGGACACGCAGGGCTTTCACTTGGACAATGTGGCGATCAATATAACCTCAGCGAGCAGCGCAAGCGCACAAGGGCTGGTGGCCTATCGCACGCAGGAGATGGATCTCGAAAGCCTTTACTTTCTAGGTAACTCGAACCAGACGGGCATAACGCTGGACGGGACCGGGAATTACACGGGCGGAACCTTCTTCGACGACGAATTTAATGGATTCCAGACGGCAGTGAATGCGATTGGGCACCAGATATCGAATCCCGCTACGACTGACTGGATGAACGCAAGCGCTTTTGTACGGTTGCACATTGACTGTCCGACGAGCGGAGGAAATCCAGTTAGTGGAAGTTATGGAATCAACCTGCAACAGGGCGATGGAAACACGTTTACCGGCGGAGATATTGAAGGGTGTTCGACGGCATTGCACCTGGGAGCGAACGCGCAGAATAACACGATTGTCGGGCTGAGGAACGAAAACTCGACGAATCAGATTGTGGCGGACGCGGGCAGTTCGTATAACAGTTGGATGACCGGCGGAACAATGTTTACCGGACAGTTGACCGACAACGGGACGCGCAACAGCTTTCTGGATTCATTTCACCGGAGCTTCAACGGCTTGAATGGGGATTGGTACGGGAGCCAGAAAGACGCGACGCTCACCAATCACTATCGACTTGGAATAGGGGCAGGAAACGAACGTGGATTGCTGAACGAGATTCAGACAGATTATGGATACCGCTGGCTTGAAGGGTACTCGGATGCAACGGCCGGCGAGCAGTTTTATCAGATTGACGATCTGCTGAACAATGTAAACCGCCTGTCGATTGGGCAATATAACAACGGGCAATCAAGCAGCAACAATCAGACGGCGATTAACTCGGCGGGGACGGGCGCAGTGGTGCTGAACGGATCGGCCAACGCAGGGACCGGCGGGGTGGTGATCGGGTCGGGCGGCGCGAACGAGGGCACCGTAGCGACGATCAGCGGCGCGGGGAACGCGCAGTTCAACGGAAGCTTGCAAGTGGGAGGAGCTTCAACGCTTGCCGGATCGACGACGGTAAAGAACCAAGGGAATGCGGAGATTGATTACATTCTTCAGGCGGGAGCGACAGCGAGTCAGAAAGAATCTCTCATCTACAACGACTGGAACGGAAACAGCCAGTGGTACATGGTGAAGAACGCGAACAATGACTGGGCGCTGAATTCGGCTACGGGCGGGCTGGACAGCTTCATGGCTTACCAGAGCACCAACAGCGGCGACACGTACGTTAATGCTTCAAACTCCACTGGGGTGGTGCGTATCAATTATGAAACCGGAGCCGGTACGGGCTTCAAGGTCTACGGGGGTAACAGCAGCACGCTATATGCCAGCTTTACGGGAACGACGGCAATCCAATTTCCGGGGTTGGCGGCGAGCAGCGGCCACAACTGCCTGCAGATAGATAACTCGGGGTGGGTAACTAATACAGGAGCGGCATGCGCGACAGGCAGTGGCAGCGGCACAGTGAACACGGGAACGAGCGGCCAGATTGCAATTTACAACGGTAATGGCACGGTGCTATCAGGAACTAACACGGTTCCGGTCACTGCGGGCGGGACGGGGGCTTCCACAGCTTCAGGGGCGCTGGGGAACCTAGGCGGAGCTGCAATTACGGGAGCGTCGTTTACTGGACTGGTAAGCGCGCCAACATTCACAAGTACGGTGGCCACAGGAACAGCGCCATTCACAGTGACGAGTACAACTCCAGTTTCGAATCTGAACATTGGGGGAAATGCAGCTACGGCAACCCTGGCGGCGGGACTCAGTGGAATACAAGCACTGCCAAACGGAACAACGGCCACAACGCAGACTGCCGGCGACTCCACTGCAAAACTTGCCACGGATGCCTTTGTCGCGGTGGCAACATCTCTGTCAACGATCATCCCCGGCGCCATAGTCAGCGGAATTGGCTCATCGCAGACACTCACACTGCCGGGCAACGTCGTGGCGGGCGCTGCGGCACTCTCCGGAGAGGGAAATAGCGGCAATGTTGCCATCAAAAATGCCTCCGCGGACAGAGTGCAATATATAAGCACTACCGGCAACGACGCGAACGACGGCCTGTCATGGGGCACAGCGAAAGCTACAGTTGCGGGGGCGCAAGCTGCCCTCCCGAGTGCAGGCGGAACTATCTATGTTGGCGGCGGAACCTACTCCTGGACAAGCACCGTCACGATCACTACAGGACAACAGATTGTTTTCCTCGGATCTCCGGCAATCAATTTCACTCTTTCCGGATCGTCACCAGCGTTTATCATTCCGTTCCAAAGCTCGTTTTCTTTGCTATCAGCCAGTTTGAGTGGAAGCGCCGTAATCAATATGCAAAATACAGGCGGCGATGCCATTGACATTCACGGCGGAAATTATGTGCATGTCGGGTCCCCGAACGGCGTCATTCAATTTAACAACGTGCCGGGAAACCTACTGCTTATTGAGGCCATGAACGCTTACGAATATACCCAGCAGCTTTTCGTAGAGAACCTTTACGGAGCCTATCTTGGTGGAGACGTAATTCAAATCAACAGCGGCACAGTCTCAACGTACACGGGGTTTGTCAACACATCCACATTTTCAAATGTCCGCGGCGATTATTTAAGCGCCACCAGTACAGGAGTTCGGTTTGTGTTTGCGGAAAACTCAGGCGACCAAACAAGCATGTCGGGTCTGGTCTTTAATAATTGCGTTTTTAGCAACTACTCTTCTTCTCTGCCTACCATATATGTCCAGCAGACCGGAAGCGTCGGGGGTTATATCAACGCGACATTTGAGGGCGGCGAGGTGGATGTAAATCCGACTTCAGGCCCAGCTTTTGTAGACGCGATGAACGCAACCGCCGCTAACGATATTGGTTCCCTGACCTTCATTGGAACGCAGATGGGCGGCCTGGGGAATCCGTTTTTCGGGCAAACAATCAGCGAGGGGCCAGGCGGTCTGAACTTCATTGGAAACGGGCTGATTAACTTTGGCCAAAATACATCGATGAAGTTTCTTGAATCGGGCGGCGACATGAAGACAATCTCCGCTCCCGGTCACAATTTCAGCATCACGAGCGGCTACAGCGGATTTGATTTCATTCTTCAATCCTCCAACCCGGCTACTTCATCGACCAACCAAAATGGGATGAACCTTGAGCTTACCAGCAACTACTGGATGGGATCAGCCTCGGCCTTGGATGACTGGACGATAAGCGACATACTTGGTTCAGGAAGCAACCCGACCTCGACTCTGATTTTCGGGCACGGCGGCAGCAGCGGCACGGCAAGCGTGTCAATTCCGTATCCAGTTACTGCGCAAGCGTTCACTAGCACTGTGACCACGGGAACAGCGCCATTCACGGTGACGAGTACAACTCCAGTTCCCAACCTGAACATTGGGGGAAATGCGGCTACTGCAACCGTGGCGGCAGGACTTAGTGGGACACCAGCCCTGCCGAACGGCGCCACGGCCACAACGCAGATTGCTGGCGATACGACAACCAAACTCGCCACGGATGGTTTTGTTGCGGCGGCGGTGACCGCTGGGGCTTACACACTGCCTGCTGCGACAAGTACCACGCTCGGCGGCGTCAAGCCGGACGGAGTCACCATTGCTAACTCCAGCGGCGCGATTAGTTGCGGATTGGCGACAACCAGTCAGGCCGGTTGCGCCAAGCTGGGCGCTTTGGGCGGCGCGGAGGCTTATGGCCAGGTGAACGGAGCGGCGGCGCCTGCATCCGCAAACGGGGTTGCGACGAACAGCAGCAGTCAACTCGTCGCGCAAACGGCCCACAATAGTTCGGTGCCTCGGAACTGCGTTACCACAGGCTCTGCCAACACCTATACCTGCACGACTTCTCCGTCATTCATTCCGGGACCTGGCGACGAGATTCAGATCAACGTCAACATGGCAAATACAGGCTCCTCGACACTCAATGTCAATGGCAGCGCCGCAGACCTCATCTACAAAAACGGTGGTTCGTTGACTCTGGCCTCCGGAGACCTGCAGGCGAACCACTGGATCTCTGCCATTCTGGATTCGAGCAGCCACTGGCAGTTAGAAGGTCAGCTTGGCAACGCCAACGCAACGCAGATCAACGGGCAATCGCTCGCCAACCTAGCGACCGGCATTCTTAAGAACACTACCTCGACCGGCGTTCCCGTAATCGCAGTGGCTGGGACGGACTATGCCGCGCCGAACTCAAACACCACCGGCACGGCGGCTGGACTTAGCGGGACGCCGGCCCTGCCGAATGGGACAACAGGGACGACCCAGACTGCCGGTGACTCAACTGCAAAACTTGCCACGGATGCCTTTGTCGCGGCGGCAACTGCTAATCAAGTTCAGTTGGCTGGCGGAAAGACACTGACGAACAATTACGGCTGCTCTGACGGCTACGATCACCTACCGTGCATTGTGGCGCAGGTGAGCTACTGCGGCACCGGGGCGGCAAACGGATGCACTTATGCAGCGCAGTCAGCCAACATTTCTTACACGACCATGTACACAACGTCCGCGCCGGGCAAGTATCGCACCATCTTGACCGTGCACGTTGAGGCAGAAGGCACTGCTGGCACAGTGCAAGGGTATATTCAGGGCACAAATGCAGTGAGCACAGTTGGACTCTCACTTCCTCTTTCTGTTGCTCTCAACACCACCTACTCTGCATATTCTGCAACGATGGAACTAACCATGCCATCAGGTAAGACGATTCAATACCAGACGTTGGTGAGCGGCGCCACTGGATCGCCGACCTATGGTCTGGATGTTACGGTGGAGCGTTTGCAGTAGGTTACTCAGAGAACAAGCTCGGGATACACTGCAGCGACTCACACGACAGCGAGCACAGGTAAGGTTGGCTGGTATCCGGAATTTGCTGGGTGGTAGTAATGCGGCGTTCACCGCGCCGATGGCGCTAGTTTGCGGAGTTAGCGGGCATTTGAGGCTGGGCTGGTTTGTCCCGCCTGCTGATTAATCTCCGCAATTGGCCGAGCGAGGCGGGCCGCTCAGGATTGAGCGGAGGCGTATCTGCTGGACTGACTAAGTCGATTTACTTACCCGGTTGAAATGGGGGTTCCGTGGCGGAAGCGGAAGAAGGACGAGAGGCAGTTGCGGAGGAATGGCATTCGCGCCTGGAAAATCTGAATTCGTTGGAACTGGAGAAATACGGAAAGATTTTAGATCAGAAGCCCACGAGCCTGCGGGGACGAACGGTGATGATGGGGCTGGCTGAGCGGCTTTTGCAGGTAAGAACGCGAGAGGGCTGGACGGCGCCGCTAAAGCCAAACAAGGCGCAGATGATGTTTGAAAAACGGCGCGGCGAGCGGAATATCGTGCTCAAGGCGCGGCAGATGGGGTTGACGACCTGGGCGGCGGCGCGGTTCTTTCTGAAGACGATTACGCGGCCGGGGACGCTGACGCTGGAGGTTGCACATTCGCAGGAGGCGGCGGAGGAGATATTCCGGATTGTGCATCGGTTTGTGGATATGTTGCCCGAGGGACTGCGTGAGGGGCCATTGCGGACCTCGCGGGCCAATGTGCGGCAGATTGTGTTTCCAGAGATGGACGCGCAATACAGGGTGGTGTCGGCGGGGGACCGGAATGCAGGGCGCGGACTGACGGTGCAGAATCTGCATTGCTCGGAGCTGGCGCGCTGGCCGGGCGATCCGGCAGAGACCCTGGCGGGACTGCGCGCGGCGATGGCGCCTGGGGCAGAACTGATTCTGGAGTCGACGCCGGACGGAGTGGGCGGCTGCTTTCACCAGGAGTGGCAAAAGGCTTTGGAGATAGGGATGGTGCGCCACTTCTTCCCGTGGTGGATGGAGCGGCACTATCGGACGCAGGCCGTAGATGAGGCAAGCCTGACGTTCGAAGAGCGGGATCTGATGGCGCACCGCAACCTGGATCTGGAACAGATCGGCTATCGTCGGCAGATACGCGCGGATTTTCGGGGACTGGCGCGGCAGGAGTACGCGGAAGACTGCGATGCCTGCTTTTTGGCCAGCGGGGATTCGGTTTTCGAGCTGGAAGCGATTGAGAAGCGGTTGGCGACGATTGCGGAGCCGATTGAACAGCGGTGGAATGGAGAACTGGAGGTGTGGCTGCCGCCTGTCAAAGGAAAGGCGTATCTGGTGGCGGTGGACCCGTCCGGGGGCGGAAGCGAGGGCGACTACTCGGCTGCACAGGTGTTGGAGCTGGAGACAGGGTTGCAGTGCGCGGAGTTTGCGGGGCACGTGGGCGGATTAGAACTGGCGCGGCGGGTGACGGGGCTGGCTTCTGAGTACAACAACGCGTGGCTGGTGGTGGAGAGGAACAACCACGGCAGCGGGGTGCTGGCGCTGATCGAGTCGGTGTGCGGCTACGGGCGGGTTTACCGGCAGGGGGGGCAAGCTGGTTGGCTGACTACGTCGATGAGCCGGCCGGCGGCTCTGGGCAGGCTGGATGCGGCGTTGGTGGAACGGCCGGAGTGCTTTCAGAGCCGGAAGTTGCTGGCGGAGTGCAGGAGTTTCGTGCGTTTGCCGAACGGCGGGTCAGGAGCAAGGCCGGGTACGCATGATGACCGGGTGATGGCGATGGCGATTGGGCTGGGAGCGCGAGCGGAGTTGGCGGGGAAGAGCTAGTGAACAGGGGTCAGGGGTCAACTCAAGTTTGTTGCGAATTCCGCCTCTGTCAAGAGAGTTTTCGAATCTAGCAGGCAGCTTTTCAACACCGAAGCGCCATACTGACCCCTGATCCTTGACCCCTGCACTTGGGCCTGAGCGCTTAGAATTCGATAGAGGATTCAGACGAGGCGAGGGAACGGGCTTGGCGGTTCTGGCGGTGCAGCATATCCGGCGGATGCGGGGCGGCGCGCAAGGCCAGTTGATGCTGGGCGCGGATGGCCATGTTTACGTGGTGAAGTTCCAGAACAACCCGCAACACATGCGGGTGCTGGCCAATGAGTTTCTGGCCTCGCGGTTGGCGGCGGCGGCGGGACTGACGGCGCCGGAAGCGGCGCTGGTGGAGGTTTCGAGCTGGCTGGTGGAGAATACGCCGGAGTTGGAGATTGACCTGGGGAGGACGCGGGTACGCTGCAAGGCGGGGTTGCAGTTTGGGTCGAGATTTGTGGGCGGACTGATGCCGGGGCAGGTGGTGGATTACCTGCCGGAGGAGCAGATGGCCGAGGTGAGAAACCTGGGCGAGTTTGCCGGCATTCTGGCGCTGGACAAATGGACCGGCAATGCGAACGGCAGGCAGGCGGTGTTTGCGCGCAAGCAGCGGGAAAGGCGCTACCGGGCGGTTTTCATCGACTACGGACATTGCTTTCATGCGGGTGAGTGGCGGTTTGAGGATCTTCCGCTGCGGGGGGTGTATTACCGCAACGATGTGTACAGGGAGATCAGAGGGTGGGAATCCTTTGAGCCATGGCTGACGCGGCTGGAGACAATGGCGGCGGAGACGGTGTGGGCGGCGGCCAGCGAGATTCCGCCGGAATGGTATGGGGGCGACCTGAGCGATATGGAAGTGCTGGTGGAGAAACTGCTGGCGCGGCGTAGCCGGATTCGGGAGGCGATTGAAGGATTCGGGGGGTCGGATAGGAAGCCATTTCCAAAATGGGTGGGGATGGGAAAAGATGTGAGGGAAGAGGGTTGGAAAGAGGGTAGGTGGGGGACTAGTATGGCGGGAAGAGTGAATTGAAGGGCAGCTTCTAGCTTCTAGCTATTAGCTTTTAGCTGTCAGCTTTCGGATTTGGTATTGGCCTGGACAATTGCGAACGGCAACCACTAGCTAATAGCTAATAGCTAAGAGCTTTGTCAGAACGATGAACAGTGGAAACCAGCGGCGGGCGTGCGAGTTTCGACTGCTCCGGTATGTGCCGGATGCGGTGAGGAACGAGTACGTGCATATCGGGGTGATTCTGCGCGAGCAAGGCAGCGAGGCGCCGGCTCAGGTGCGGTTCACGCGCGATTGGCGCCGCGTGCGCTGCCTGGACCCGGAGGCCGATACGGGATTGCTGGAGGGGATGGAGAGCGAGCTGCGCATGCGCTTTGAGGCCGAGCCGGATGGGAATCTGATGCGGCTGCTCTCTGAAGCGCTCTCGCTGAGCGTGCAGATGACCGAGCCGAAGGCATACCTGGCGGAGAGCCTTCCAGCGGGGATGGAAGAGTTGATGCGGCTTTATGTGGAGCCGCCTGGCAGGGAGCGCGTGCAGCGGTTGAGCGGACGCGCGGGCATTCAGGCGAAGATGCGGACGGAGTTCGAGCGGGCCGGGGTGTGGGAGCTGATGAGGAAACGGATTGCGGCCTCGGAGTATACGCGGCCGGGAGACCCGTTGCGGATTGACGTGGGGTACAGGCCGAACGGGTTGATCCGCATGTTTCATGCGGTGAGCCTGGAGCCGGGCGTGGAGATGGCCAAGGTGCTGGCTTTCTCATCGGAGGGGTTGAGAGCCGGGGTGGAGCGAGTGGAGAAGGCCAGCCTGGAACTGACCGCGGTGATTGAGCCCGCGGCGAAACTGGGAGCAACTGACGAAGAGCCTGAACGGCTGGAGATGTACCGGTTTGGCGTGGAGACGATGGAAGAGCACCAGATAAGGGTGCTGACGACCTCGGACCTGGGCCGGGTGGCGGAGACGGCGCGGCGGGAGCTGCGAGTGTGAAAAGGCAGGGACTAGGGACTAGGGACGAGGGAATAGGGAACAGTTATTAACTGCCTGGTTGCAGTTATGAATGAGTTATCGGCGAGGTTTGCAGATAATTTCCTATGTTTGTTGTAGGATCGATTTTGTTGAGAAGAAAGAGCGGTTGGGAGTGATAGGGCGTTCGCGGTGAGTTATCAACGGACGCTTGAAAACTGACCACTAAATCACTGTTCACTGACAACTGACGAAGACGAGGCACAAGTCCTTTCGGGGGCTGTGCCTTTTTTGTTTTTGTGCGGCCAAGAAAAGGAAGGTGCGCGTGAAAGTAGGAGAGCAGTTACAAGCGATCTGGCGGCAAGCGACCGGGGGCAGACGGAGGTCGGAGATAGCGGCGGGAGCGGCGGATGCGGAGGCGGAGCGAAAGACGCTGGCGCTTCCCGCGATTCTGAGCCCGGTCCAATTTCCGGGGCAGCTCCTGCCCAAGCCGACACCGATGAATCTTCGCCGGTTTGCAGAGACGCCAGTGGTGCGGCGGGCGATCAACGTAATCAAGGACCGGATTGCGGCGATGGATTGGCAGGTTCGGGTGCGGCGCGGAGTGAAGCCGGGGGATCTGGCGTTCACGGAACGAAAGCTGCGCGCGCTGCGCAGGACTCTGGAAGAGCCGAATGCCGCGGACAGTTTTCGGACGCTGATTGAGCAGGTGATTGAGGATGCGCTGACGGGCGGTTACGGGGCCATCGAGATGGAGCCGACCGGCGATGGAGAACGGCCGGCGATGCTGTGGGCTGTGGACGGCGCGTCTATCCGGGTTAACCCCAGGTGGGATGGGCAGCCGGAGTCGTCCAGGTACGCGCAGGCGCTGCCGGGGCAACTGGAGTCGAGCGCTGTGGAGTTGCGCGACGACCAACTCATGTACGTGCGCATGAATCCGCGCAGCTTTACGCCCTTTGGACTGGGACCGCTGGAAGTGGCGTTCGAGACGGTGAATCAATTCCTGAGCGCGCACCGGTTTGCCGGGAAGCTGGCTGCCAACACAGTAGCGCAATATGCGCTTTGGTTGAACGAGGCAACACCCACGCAGCATGAGCGGCTGATTCGCTGGTGGCAGGACGAGATAGAAGGAACCGGGCGGGTGCCGCTAATTTCGACCGAGCAAAAGCCGGAGGTGCTGCGGTTTGCGCAGGGGACGGATGCGGATATGCGTCTGGCCTGGCAGGAGTTTCTGATCCGCATGGTGGCCAATGCATTTGGATTGCCGCCGCTGATGCTGGGGTTGGAAGCGGATGTCAACCAATCGACCGCATCGGAGATGACCGACGAGGCATTTCGCGGGGCGATCTCGCCGTTGGCGATGCTGCTGGCCGGGCATATTACGCGAGACTTGTTCGGGAAGTGCATTGGATGGCGGGAGTTCGAGTTTGTCTTCAACGAACTGAATGCGAGGGACGAGGAGACAGAGCTGGCGGTGCAGGTGCAACTGCTGCAGGCCGGAGTGTTGACGGTGAACGAGGTGCGGGCAATGCGAGGGTTGGGGCCGCTGGGACAGGATGGGGCGGTGCAGTTGACGGGCGAAGGGGTAGAAACAGGGACTAGGGACTGAGGGACATAGGGACTAGGGATTAGAGAACCGGAGCGAGAATTTCCTGGCCGAGCCTGGTGCAGGATTCTTGTGTGTGGGCTGCGGGCATCTGCATCGGCTCTGGTCCCTAGTCCCTATGTCCCTAGACCCGTCATTTTGTGGACCGGAGAGCGCATGAGACTGGAAGCGATGGCAGTAAAGATTCCCCATGTGGACGGGCACCCTAACCGGGTGCCGTTTGAAGGGGTGTTGACGATGGTGAATGCAGCCAGCGACAAGGCGCCGGCGGGAGCGCGCGGACACCGGGTGATGCTGACCCGCGAAGCGGCAGAGAAAGCGCTGCCTTCGCTGCTGGGCATGGCGGTGGATTATCGGCCGGGCTGGGACGGCCACGACGCGCGGCGCAAGATCGGGCTGCTGACGGAAGCGAACCTGGTGGGACAGCGGCTGGTGGTTAGCGGTTACCTCTACGCGCGGGACTTCCCCGAAGTGGCGAAAGCCATCGAAGCCCAGTCGCCCGAGTCGATGGGCATGAGCTACGAGTTGGCCGACGCGCGGGTCGAAGATATGCGGGCTGAAGTGTGGAAGCTGACCAAGGTGACCTTTACCGGAGCGGCAATTCTGCTCAGGGACAAGGCGGCATATCGGGCGACCAGCTTCCATATGGCGAGTTAGCAAGTTAGCGGAGTTGGCGGTGTTAGCAAAGAGGCTCCGTGAACCGGAGCCTCTCTTGTTAGCGAGTCAGAAAGCTTGTGAGTTTGCGAAGTTAGTGCGCGATGCTCACATCACAAAAGAAAGGAACGGCATGGAAAAGGAAGAGAACAAAATTGCGGATCGACTGGAAGCCGCGACAACCCTGCTGGAACGGACACTTGGCTGGCTTGAAGAGCGGCAAGGTGTCTTGACCGGAGAGGTGGAGAGGATTTCAGCGACCGTCGAGCAGAGCCGGCGCGAAGGGGAGCTGGCGGAGAAATTGGCCGCAGCCGAACAGGAGCTGGCGGAGTTGAAGGCTGGGGCCGCGCAGAATGCGTTGAGCCCGCTACGCAGAACGTTGCCTTCGACAACCAGTGAGATGTTGGCCAAGCACGGCATTGGCGAGGGCCCTGTGGACGTACGGACTCTGGATGCGGCCCTGTCTGGATTGAGCCTGGAACAGCGTATCGCGGTGAAGACGCAACTGCTGCGGGCAGGCGCGATTGCGTAAATGCAGGGATCAGGTTTCAGGGGTGAGGGATCAGGCCGTAATGCCGCTTCCCGCAAACCACCGCTGAACCCTGAACCTTGAAACCTGAAACCTGAGTAACGGCCCCATGGAGGGGCGGAAAGAGCCTATGAACGCAACCTTTGCAGACATTCACGCGGCAGCAGATTACATCGGGCCGGGCGCTATCGAAGTTCCTTTGTACCAGACCGAGATTTTCGACATCTGCCGGCGTTCGAGCCCCTTCGGGCAGCGCATCAAGCAAGTTCCGGCGACTGGTCATCCGTCGCGGTTCTTTGAGGAGACGGCTATTCCGAATCCCGGAGCGGCCGGCTTTGTGAATCCGCGCAGCATCGCGCCGGCAGTGGTAAGTCCGACACGCGTGGAGCGCAGCGTGCCGCTGAAGGCGATCGTCTCGCAGATCAACTACAACCTGTTCGATATCGAACTGGGCGACCAGCAAAAGCAGTTTGCCTATCTGCAGGCGAAAGACCTGGTGGATACGGTGAGCGGCGTAATGGTGACGCACGATGTGGCCTTGTGGAACGGCAACGACACCAGCCTGAGCGCGCCGGTTACTACGCAGTACATGGGCGTTATTGGTCAGATACAGGCAGGCGGCCTAACGACAACCATCGGAACGACCGCTTCGATCGTGGACGGACTCAAGTCTGCAGTGGCGCAGATGGTGGCCAACAACGGCTACTATGTGCGGCCGACGGCGATCTACGCCAACCCGGTGTTGCTGGACCTGATTGACCGGGAGATGAAGACGGAGTTCAACGTGGTGCTGAATACCGACAACATCACAGGCGGAATCCGGGTGAAGATGCTCTCGACGCAGGCGGGTGATTTGCCGCTGATTCCGGACTGGAGCCTGAGTTACACGGGTACTCCCGGCTCGGGCACAGCGGTTTTGCCGGCCTATATCGTGACTGAGGACCTGATCGAGTATCACTGGCTCGGCGATCCGACACCGCGCATCTTCCAACTGGGGCTGCCGAACTCGCTGGCTTACCAGTACGTTGCGGTTAAGTTCGGTGCTCCAGTGGTAAAGGGCGCGAACTACGCACATTACCAGGTTCTGGTGGACCGGTAGACAGCAGGCAGTGATCAGTGAACAGTGGCCAGTGAACAGTAACAACTGACCGCTGTTCACTGCGTGCCGGCATTTTTTTCTGACCACTGACCACTGACCACCGAAGGAAGGATTTTATGGCATATCTGCAGCCAGCGGATTACCAGAATTATGGATTGCAGGCAGGTACGACAGCGGATTGGATAACGGCAGCCACAGCATTGATCAACAGCTACTGCAGGCGACCGGACCTGAATGTAATCCAGTACACGGAGCGGCTGCGGGTGACCAGCGGATCGCAGACGGTGTTACTGAGTTATCTTCCGCTGGCGCCGCTGGGAACGGCAGCGACGCCAATCGTGAGCATCGAAGGCCGTTACACGAGGCCGCGGCGCGGAGAGCTTCCCAACGAGCCGCTGCTGGAAATTGCTCTGGCATTTTCGTTGCCGGGGCAATGGACGGCGATTGACCCTAACTCGGTGGACTTTGACCCTAACACGGGTGAGTTGACGCTGCCGTGGAATGTGCTGGGGCTGCCTTATAACGAGGTGGCAGTGACTTATACGGCGGGCCTGGCGACAATCGGCGACGACGTGAAGACGGCGTGTGCGCAGATAGTGCGCAATGCGCAGTCAACGCCGGCTTTGAACGCGAGCAAGACCAAGATCGACACGATGCAGATGCAGTATTTCTCAAGTTCGCTGGTGGACGAAACAGTGCAGGCATGGCTGCGTCCATATGTGGCGAACAGGCTGGGGTGAAGGATGAGCGATACAGCGGCGCGTAACCCAGTGGGAGCGCCGCGGATGCTGGCCGATGCCCTGCTGCGAAGCGTGACAGGAACGTCGGCCCTTCTGCGGGTGACGGGCGCGAATACAGATAGCAGCGAGTCCGAGGTGGGGCTGGTTGCAACGACTTTTGCCGAAATAGTGGTTAGCCCGGTTGTGATGCGCAAGCTGCGACCCACCTGGCGGGAGAATGGCGAGTCAATGTGGGAGCTGCTAATTTCCGCGACTGGAATAGAGCAACAGGTGAATGCACTGGACCTCGCGTCGGCCCAGGCCTTGTTTGCGATAACACTGGCGATTACGGTGGCGGGACAGGATTACCTGATCGAGTCGATTGCCTCAAACGAAGCTTTCGGCCAAGTGTATCTATACAGGTTGCTGTTGCGGGAAGCAAGGCAACAGGCAGTGTGAAAGCAGTGGCCATTTTATAGCGGTCAGTTGCCGGGCGCTTCACTTCGCCGCGTCTTTGTGTTTGCAGCTACGGTGGGAAACCACGATTTCAACCGGCACTGTATACAAGGAGTTGTACTTCATGCAAAATGCGAAAGATTCGTTTTATATGGCACTGCGCACGCGGCTGGCGACGGTAAATCCAGAGCGGACAATCTTGCTGCGCGGGGCGTTAAGGCCGGGGATTCTGGCGGAGGAAGCCGAGGCACCATTCAGTCAGCTGCCCAACGATGTGTTTGTTCTGCGCTGGCTGGGCCTGGGCGTGGATATGGATTTGGGCTTAACGATGGTGGCCGAGCAGTGCGAGATTCTCTATCAGACCTGCGGGACGCAAAGTTTTGGCGGACTGGACCGCGGCCGGTTGCTGAGTGAGATGGATGAGGAACTGGTAGCGATGTTGCAACCGTTTTTTACTGCCAAACTCAACTACACGGCAACGCCGCCCGCATCGATGCTGACCAAAGTGTTCTGGGACCAACCAGGGTTTACGCCGGTCGTAGTTCAACGGGACAGCCTGAGCCGTTCCGCAAGTGTGATGGTTTACAGCTACCAGGAGCAGGGGGAGTAAATGGCGACGACTTGGTTTTCAGCTCCCGCACCGGTGGCTAGGCGGGTTAGAGGATATTTTGCGCCAGTGAACAGAACGGCGCAGACGCCAGTGCTCTTTGATCCGGCAGAGCAACGGGGATTCAGCCTGGATGTTCCACCGGCTCCGTGGCTCAGTCTGGGTTGGATTCAAGGCTTCACGCGGAAGGCGATCAGCAAGACTGCCTCGGTGTTGACGGGGATTCCAGCCAGCCCATTGGAGCAGGTACGCGAGACGCTTGAAGCGCAAGTAAGCGTCGAGTTCCTGAGCTGGACGAAGCTGACCATGGCTCTGGCCACGGGATCGCAGCACATGAACCTGCTTGCAACTGCCAGCGGGGCTGCTCCGTCTGCCGATGGAGCAACGGCGACTTCCGCGGTAACAGCGCTAAACGGATCGACGGCGACGTTCATCGCTCTGGCGGCGGCGGACGCGGCGACATTTTCAGCCGGATCGATTATCGCTCTGGACGCCGACTACACGGGACAGACCGGCTTTGTGGGCGCGCCGGTATCGGGCGCGTATGTGCGCCAGGCGCTTACCGATGTGAACTACACTCGCCGCGTGACCTTCAATGTCGCGTTGGTTTCTCAGGCATCGCCGACGGGGCTTACGCTTGCCGAGCCGCTGCCGGGAGGCGCTCCGCCGGCCGGTTCCAAGTTGCAGGCGATAACAGGATTTGTGGATCGCGAAGGCGGCAGTTTTTACCAGGAGTGGTCGGCGCTGTTTGTCATGGAAGGCAGCCAGGGGGAGCGGATCTTCTTTTACTATCCGCGTCTGCAGACAATGGCCAGCGCGCAGGAAGCGGCGCTGCCACTGGACAGCAAGAATACAGATGGGTTGGCGCGAGTGGTACTAAAGGGCCAATTTCTGGCGTTGCCAGTGACCGATCCTCTTGATGGGGAACGGGTAGTTTGTTACCGGAGTTTCTTGCCTGCGGTTCACGCGCTGGTGTAAGTAAGTCAATCAGTTAGCGAGTTAGCGAGTCAGAATGAAGATTACGATCAACGGGCAAGACTACACGGCAGCGCTTGACGCAGCTCGTCCACTAACCATCGAGCGTAAGCTGAACGAGCCCTCCTTATGCCAACTGTGGCTGAGCCTGCCGACCAACGGTAGTCTGGTGATGCCGGTGCGCAACCAGTCCATGGCGGTGACGGGCGATGACGGAACTTACTACTTTACGGGTTACATTGCGGTAAGTCCTTTGCCCGAATATGCCGGCCACGCGATGGAGGGTCCGCGCTACCGGATTGCTATCCAGGCTCTGAGCGACGAATTGTTGCTCGACCAGTTACTAATGCCTCCCAGCACAGGGGCAACGGGCGAAAGCGCGGGCGCGTTGATGACGGCACTGGTAACTCACGCCGGAGGCAGCGGGCTATCGACTCAAGGGCTGTCGTTAAACACTGCGGTGGGCAATTTTTCCCCCGACAAGGGCGCGCCGTGGAGCAAAAGCGCCGGACAAGTGGCAAGCATGGCGCGTGCCTCGTATCGGGCAATCAATGGAGCACTTACAGCCTCCTCTGTGCCTGGCGCGGTTCATCCGTTGAATGAGACAGACTGCAGCTTGAACCTGGCAGCTTTGGCCTTCACGGCCAGCGACAAGCGCGCCCTAGCGAATGATGTGACGGTTTGCGGCGAGAGTGAGCCGGTTGCCTATGTCACAGAATACTTTCTCGGCGATGGAGTAACTACACAGTTCTATCTAACGGCTGATCCGTACTTTCCCGCCTCGTCCAAGTCCACCATCATCCACGAACTCTTCAACGAAGCGCAGATCAACCAATGCGTGTGGGGAGTTACCGGCGGCGCTGGTTATCTTTCGCTGGGCGCAAGCGGACTGACGATGAATGGCGGCAACGGAATTGACGGGGAGACGCTGCTGACATGGATTGATCCTGTGGAGATGGGCGGAACTCTGCTGCTAGAGGCTGTAGGGGTAACTCTTGCCGCGGGCAGCACAGGGGAGCTGGCCGGCTTTTTTGTTGGCACGGATAAGCAGACTACGTGCACCGCAGGTTTTCAAGCGACTGCGCAGCCGGGCACTGGGACCGTCACGTTGCAGCCGCTGATTCAAGGAAGCCCGGTGGGAACGGCTTATGTGATCAATCCAGCGTACCAATACACACTGCGCGTCAGAGTGCATTGCGCGGAGAATGAGCGGGAGTTGGCAATCTATCATTCCTTTGGAGATAGTGGGCCAATTACATCCGGAGGGCAGTTGAATGCGGCTCCGGGAAACGTGCAGATGGAGATTCAGGAGCTTGTCAACGGAGTGGGCGGAATGCCGGTGACGCTCTACGACGGAACTATGGCTGGTCTTCCCGCGGCTTGCAATGTGGTGGCCGCGAGCAGCATCAGTTTGACTGGAACCATGCGCGCGCTGAATTTGACCAATCTCGGCTCAGGTTGGGTGGTGAGCACGCCGCCGAATGGCGGGGCCTATACTCGACGGGTTGGCTCGACAGCAGAGGCGGCCGAGTGCCATCTGGAGCGCACGGGCCGAGCAGTGTTCTACAACGGGTATACGCCGGTGGCAGGCGAACAGATTGCGGTGAGTTATCGCACAGTGGGCAGAGCTGTGGGACGCGCGGTCAATGCTGCAAATCAACAGGCGCTCGCGTCGGCCGGAATGCCGACCGAAGCTGCGTGGATTGGTTCGGTGACCAATCCGCCGGCGCGCAGCTCCGCGGACTGCCGCAATGCGGCGCTGGTGATGGAGCAGGCGGCGGCGGGCGTGAGCGCGCTGTGGAGCGGGACGTACAAAGGAACCAGGTCGAGCTTCACCAGTGATGTCTGGCCGGGAGACGCGCTGTTGCTGAATGCGCCTTCGACAAATTTGGATGCGCAGGTAGTGGTGCGGACAGTTACGGTAAGTTATAAGGCAAGCCATCCCGACCTGGTGGAGTATGCTATCGCATTCGCCAACGACTGGGCCGACGATCTGGCTATCAAGACCAGCGCAACGGTGCCTGCGAATACATGGCTTCCGGCGCCTATCGCTCCTACCGTGCTGGCCAATCTCAACAACCTCACGGTGACTACGTTGAATGGCACGAAAGTGGCGATCAATGCCGGCGTGACGCCGCCAACGGGCGGTGGATTTGAAATTCGTTTGCGGGATTTCGCCTTCATGGCGGGCGAAGATCCGAGCCTGGTGATGCGGTCGACTCAGCCGACGATGACTCTTTTGAGAATCGCCGCTAACGACCGTTTTTTTATTCGGATGTTTGACGGCTCCACGCCGCCGAACTACTCGGAGTTTTCAACGGCATTGTTCATCAACCTGCCGCTATGAGAGTTCGAGCGGCAACTTTTCAGTTAGCGATGGACGAATGGAGTTCGGCGAATGCGAATGATGAATGAATTCGAAGCGCAGGTGCTGAGCGATTTAAGCGTGCTAAAGGCGCAGATGACCGGCCTGATGGGCGACGGCAGCGGCGGACGCATTGCTGATCTGGAGCGGCGCCTGGAGCGGCATGAGCAGAACTGGCAGCGGGCCAAGGGATTCCTGGCGGCTGCCAGCGTGCTATTTGCGGTGATTGAAGTGGCCTTCGAAGCCTGGCACCGGCATTAGAGCGGGATTTCTGATTTACTCGTTTAGTGGCGCGGCTAAAGCCGCGCCTTTTCAAAACTGCAAGTTCTCTCGCAGTTTGTTACGCGATGTTCTTCTCCCAGTTCTTGGGCCGTTTGTTCTGTTGCAGAATCTTCTTGCGCAGACGCAGCGACTTGGGAGTGACCTCGACCATTTCATCCTCGGCGATAAACTCGATGGCCTGCTCCAAATTGAGAGCCTTCACGGGCACCAGGCGGATGGCTTCGTCCGCGCTTGAGGCGCGCATGTTGGTCATGTGTTTTTCGCGGACCACATTTACGTCGAGGTCCTTGTCGCGCGAGTGCTCGCCGACGATCATTCCCTCGTAGACTTCAACGCCCGCTCCCACAAACAACACGCCGCGCTCTTGCAGGCCGTTCAGCGAATAAGTTGTAGTGAGCCCCTGACGGTCGGAAACCAGAGCGCCTGTGGGACGCTGCGGAATTTCGCCCTGGTAGGGGATATAGCCGTCGAACAGGGCGTTCATCACGATGGTGCCGCGGGTGTCGGTGAGCATCTCACTGCGCAGGCCGATGATGCCGCGGCTGGGCACGCGAAACTCCATACGCACGCGGCCAGAACCGTGGTTGTGCATCTTGGTCATCTCGCCCTTGCGCGGCCCAAGCTTCTCAATGACCACGCCGGTATAAGCGTCGGGCACGTCGATGGTGAGATGCTCCACAGGCTCCATGCGCACGCCGTCCACCATCTTGGTGACAATCTCCGGCCGACCGGCGAGAAGTTCGAAACTCTCGCGGCGCATCATCTCGATCAAAATCGCAAGCTGCAATTCGCCGCGGCCCAGCACCTTGAAAGTATCCGGCGAGCCGGTGTCTTCCACACGTATTGAAACGTTCGTCAGCAACTCTTTTTCGAGGCGTTCGCGCAGGTTGCGGCTGGTGACGTATTGGCCCTCGCGGCCGGCAAACGGCGAATTGTTGACGCTGAATTGAATGGCAATCGTCGGTTCATCAATAACAATCAGCGGCAGGGGTGCGGGATTTTCGACGCTGGTGATGGTCTCTCCGATGGTGATACCCTCGACGCCGGCCACGGCCACAATGTCGCCCATGGTGGTCTCGGTGGTTTCAATTCGCTTGAGGCCGCTGAAGGTGAACAGCTTGGTAATGCGCGTCTTCTGCAGTGTGCCGTCGCGCTTGGAGATGGTCACGTCGTCGCCGGCATGCAGCGTGCCTTGGAAGACGCGACAGATGGCGATGCGGCCAAAGTAATCCGAATAATCGAGGTTAGTGACCAGAATCTGCAGTGTGCCTTCGGCGTCGCCGGTGGCCGGCGGAATCTCGGAAACAATGGTCTCGAAGAGCGGCTGCAGGTCCACGCCGGGCTTGGCCATGTCGAGCGACGCCGTGCCCGCCTTGGCTACCGCGTAGAGCACCGGGAAATCGAGTTGCGTCTCGTCAGCATCGAGGTCGATGAACAGGTCGTAGATCTCGTCCAGGACTTCCTGAGGCCGAGCGTCGGGGCGATCGATCTTGTTGATCACCACGATAGGCTTGAGATGAGCTTCGAGCGCCTTAGCCAGCACATAGCGCGTCTGCGGCAGTGGGCCCTCGGCCGCGTCCACCAGCAGCATCACGCCGTCTACCATCTTCAGGGCGCGTTCCACCTCGCCGCCAAAATCGGCGTGGCCGGGAGTATCCACAATGTTGATCTTGCCGCCTTCAAAGACGATGGCCGTGTTTTTGGCCAGGATGGTGATGCCGCGCTCCCGCTCGAGCTCGTTCGAGTCCATCACGCGTTCGGCCACCTGTTCGTTGGCGCGGAATGTGCCGGATTGCCGCAGCATGGCGTCTACGAGGGTTGTCTTGCCGTGGTCGACATGGGCGATGATGGCGATATTGCGTATCGTCTGAGTCACAGGGGAGCTTTTCCTTCTCTTGGTTCGGCCGTTCAGGCCATGGGATCAGGGGACAAAATAAGAAAATTCACCGCACAGTGCGGCACCTTCTATTGTATCAGCAGCATGAAAAACGGGCTTTTGCGCATATGGTGCGCCGCAAGCCGTCTGGAATCAGCCGCTAATAGTCGTATCCAGCGCGGTAAAATGGCCTTGCTTCACATTAACCTTCCCATGAATAGACCAGTAAAATCTTGGCGAACAAAGCCGCGCTTACAGCGTCTGGTTCTGGTGTGCGCGGTCGCGTTTGCAGTTTTATTGCTGCTGCTGCGGATGCTGAACTTTGTGCGCGGGCGACACTGAGGGCGGTGATCCACACCTATCGGTGAGACTGAATGCCAACAGCAGCGGCTCATGGGTGACCAAGCAGTGAGTTAACCAGGTTAAGGAGGTGCTGGCATCCGCTGAGTACATCCTTATGAATCCAAATCAGAACTCCTCCCGTCTCATTGAGGACTTGATTCACAGTCTGAGCGTAGACCACAGCCAGCACGGCAAAGCAGGCGAGAGGGAGCAGGAGTCGCCATTGGATCGCCAAAGCCCATCCTGTAACCGGTTTACCCCTCATTACCAATTGCAGCACATCACGCAATCCTGAGATCAACCAGACGAAGACCAGCACTCCCAGTCCAATTTTCCAAGTGTCCTCGGTCCTGAAAAAAAGCCCAAGCGCAAACATCGCTGCGCCGATTAACGTAAGTAGTTGCAGCCAGTAGCTGGCAATATGTGACCAGATTGAGCGCGGCACGGATATCTCAACCAAGCCGTAGCCCAGGAGGCCAAAATTTGTGATAAGCCGTGCCGGTTTGGAAACTTTCTTTGCAGACTTGTCTGCCATGTCCTCCAGCATCTTGCCCAGAATGGTCGTCGCACGCGCTGCGTTACGGAGCGTCGATTCGGGATCCGGCGGATGATCCGCATCTTGAATTGTTTGGCTAATTACCTGAGTTGCTGCCTGGATTAACTGTGTGCCCATTTCCTATTCCTCCGATCTTCCAAATGCGATCGCCAACTCCGGCCCAAAAGCGTTTCCATTTGGAAGGTTTCGCCGTAGTTGTAGGTGTTTGGACTGTTCCTTCAGTTTCCGTCTCACGTGAAGCCCCTTCCATCTTCGAGTCTCGCCGCCAAGACAGTCTTGGAGTGACGACTCTGACCACCATATTCAAATTCCGCCTAAAGAAGCTTCGACGCTCCGTCGGGGGTGGGTTCTGCAGTTCGCGTTCAAAAGTCTCCCATTCCTTTGCGATGGCCGCTTGCGCCTCTCGGATCAGCATCTCGCGAACCTGAACAGTCTGCGGATCGCTGTCCGGCAAGATTGCTGTTATCAGTCGATCCGCCCCATCCAAGCGTCCACGCAGCATGTCGCTGAGTCTCCAGCTCGAATCCAGGAAGCCTCCAAAAGCCATCAGGTTTGATCCCTTCAGAGGTGCAATCTTACCTTTTTCGAGCGCAGCTATCCCTGAAATTCCTCCGGTGTCCTGCGGGCTGATCCGAAATAGATCCACCGTTTCGAATTCGCCCAGACCCGTGCCGAAAGTTACCGGATAGACAAGCGTGTCTTTAATCTCGAACTCCCGCCACGAGTTGCCGAAACCTTGGGTCTCTGGCGGCATCGTCTTCAGCTTGTCGTCAAAGGCAAAATAGATCCCGTGCAGGCTGTCGGGATTTCGATCTTCTTCGGACCCGACCAAAATCTTCAGCCGACACAGGCCAGCTTTTTTACCATACTCATTCTGCAGTTGGTCCTCGATCGACTGCTTAATCGCTCCGAACGTAAGATCGCGAAGAAACGGGGCATAGGGCGTCGTTGTTTGTTGTCTTGCCCATCTCAATCTCTCGCGGCAACCCGTCGCTCCCGGCCCCCAGAGGAGTCGCAATTTGTCCGGTTTGAGATTCCCAAGGCTTACCACTGACTTTGCCAGCGTGCTATCGAGCACAAAGCCAATAGGTTGATCCGAATTCTTGAACAACCATTGGGCCCGGGCAGTCGACCCACCTTCGGTTGCACTCAGCAACTCAGCCAAATTAGAGCGGTCACCTGTTTCCAGCTCGCGTAAGGCTTCCAGGAACCATCGCGCCGCTGTCGGATCCATCACGAATTTGAGACACGCCAGCCAAGCCGGGTAGACGAGGTTCTCCAGAGCCTGAACCTTCGTCGCCTTGCTCAGGTCAAGGTGAGGGTCGTCATTTGCCAGATCGTCGTATTGTCTTGTCAGCTGATCAAGGGCATCCCATATCTTGGAGAAGTGCTCTTTGTTTTGCCTTGAGCTGACTTTAATCAGTCGGGTTCGCAGGTACCGCAGCCCCCTGAGCAAGAATTCGAAGTCGTACATGTCGAGATACGACAACTGTGCCTCGCGGAGTTTGGGGTCTGCGCCGAAAACCTTATGCCCCCCAAAATTGCGGTCACGCCATTCACCTGCGACGACGCGAAGAGCGGAGCCTTCGACCGAGTCGGTCTCGACCTTTATTGCTGCGGCAAGCAGTGCCGCAACCCGGTCGGCGGCACTCGAAAGGCGAAGCCGCAGATAGTTGGAGTATTCGAGGCGACGCTGCCAGTCCGCGTACTTTGCAGGATCCGCTATATTGATTGCGACGCTCTCGACGCCGTCCTGGAGATCTTCAATGACTCGTTGCAGGCGCGAAACATTGCTGTTCCACTGGACAACAGATTGAATGTCTTCGCGGATTGTCTGGTAGCGGGGCAGCACGAGCAGTGCGTCGAGACCATTTTGAATTGCATTCTGACGGACGACCTTGCCGTCGGAATCGCGCGGCACAGATTTGTCGCGTTTTGAAAAGACCTCAGGCTCGGGCTCGAGGTACATCAACTTTCGATCGACTGGCCTCGTCGAACTCCGGCGCTTAAGCGTTTCGATAGCATACGAAAACGGCTTGTTGTGTAAATAGCCTCCATCTGCAAAGGCTCGCCTATCGAAGGGGACCTGCTGAGTCGCGGCGTTATCCAGGTAGATCGGGCAGACGTTCTCGAATGCGGCGGCAGCGGTCAGTTCGGCTACTTCCGTTTTCGCGCCGAAGATCGTCGTCTTCAAGTCTTTTCCCTGATTGCGCGAATAGTAGCTTGCAAAATCAGGGTCGTCTCGGTCAACGACCTTTGCGATGTCCTGGAGCATCATCGGTTCGAATGCTATGGGAAATGAAGATGTGCATCGAGCCGCAAAGGCCAGGAATGGATCCATATCCTGGCGGAGGTCATTCTTTTCGTCTCCGATTCCCGGCCGTCGTTTGAAATGAAATTCGCTTTTGTAGCGCCGCTCGCGAACGCCTTTATCTGTTAATGGAAGCAGAACCGGAAGGCCATCAAGATCGGTCGTAGTACAGTAGAGGTCCAGCGCATCGACCATAGACCGATCACTGATGCCTCCCTCCGTGCTGTGAGCATCTGCCTCTTTGCTCATCGTGTTCAGCGCTCGAAGCAATTGGAGGTACATCCAGGGACTATTCAGAAGCGACGGCGGTGGACTCTGCTTAAGCCTTAAAGGGTCCACTTTACTGTCATTCAATAACTTGGTCAGGTCTGCCGCGGTGATCCAGAGCTTTGCGAGCGCATCCAACGTCGCCCCGGTCGTCAGCGCCTTGGCTAGGTAAATGGCATTGATTCCACCGGCGGAAGTCCCTGCAAGGATGTCCACAACGAATTTCGTCGACGGCTTTTCGAGTTCGTCTTTCGTCAGCCAGGCTTCTGTGCCGGTTGAGACATGCGACCCCACAATGCGCTCTGTTCGCTCTGCTGAGTCGGGCGTTGACCGGCTCAAGTGATGTTCAATCTTGCCGAGCGCCGAGGGCGTCCAATCCACGCGGCTGGGCCGCTTGGATTGATTAGCGCCTTCACTTTTCTGATCGTCCGAGAGTAATGATTGCCCGTGCTCATCCGGCTTCGGTTCCTTGGCAGGCTCACCAACGAGACAGGCCAAACGCCGGTAGACTTGCTCGACCGGCGTGAGCTCGTCAAGCTCCTCATGAGTGGAGCGCACCAGGTGTAGCAGTTCCTGCGAGACGCCGTTCATGTACACGGCCAAGGAAACTCCGCCGTAGACAACGACCGCAAAGCGCACTTCGCGTTCGAATTGCGTTCGATCAAGCATCTGTTTTCTCTCCTTGTTCGATCCGCGTTGCGACGACGGGAATCGGGATGCCGCTTGGCGCAATCGCCTGCAACGATGCTGTTGGCGTCGGCTGGGTTCGCTGGGCTGGGGAAGGCGCAAAGCACAACGCCGCAAGAGTCACCAAGGTAAATGAGCGCACGTTCTCTCTCCTAAAACTGCAGCCTGGTTGGGAAAAGAAGGGAAAAATGCGACCAATTGTTAAATTGGTGCTCCAAGACTACCAAACGTTTCACGGGAAGCGAAGAAAAATTTCGACCTGCAAAGGGTAGTTTGATCCCATTACCGAGAGAATGACAGCCCGAGGATCGGTCATCGATCAGGGCGGGTTCATGTGGATTGGGTCCGGCCTTGCCCATCGGCCTGAATCAAGAATCTGCCTGATTTTGGTCCTCGATCATGCACAGTCTGAGAGTGTCTTGCCCGAGCGTCCTGCGGGGGCTCTTCGAATTTTCCGTTAGGTTCCAGCCTTGCCGAATCCGATGCAGCTTTCGGACCGTTTGAAAAACAAGCTTCTGCGCAGATGGTGCGTCGCAAGCCGTCTGGAATCAGACGCTGATGGTCGCATCCATCGCGGTAGAATGGCTTTGCTTCGCTTTTGCCTTCCGCATGAATCGACCGGCAAAATCCCGACCCACAAAGCGGCGCTCACAGCGTTTGGTGCTGGTGTGTGTGATTGCATTTGCTGTTTTGCTGCTTCTGTTGCGGATGCTGCGGTTTGTGCATGGGCGGCATTAGCGCGGGCGCTATAAGGTCATCGCTGCCCGTGTCAGGCCGACTCGCAGAGCCAGCCTTGCAGGCTTTAGAAAAAGCATCCCGTGCCGCCTGAAGTGTCAGGGCACGACTTCAGAGGCTGCGGGGAAACTCTAAATCTAGCCAGCATTGTGTCAGGGCACGACTTCAGTCGTGCCGCACAGCCGCAATCAATTCGCGGGCTTCAGCCCCTGCGTGCTTTTTCCTCTTCTTCAAATGCGCAGACCCGTACGGATACTCGTCAGCCGAGTTCGCCAATCCCGCCTTCACAGGGTTGTTTTCGATATATTCTCGATGCTGCAGAAAGCTCTGCTCGTCATTGACGCGCACGTCGGAAAATCCCCGCTGCCATATCTCGCCCCGAAAGTCCAATTCCTTGTTGGCCCGAAACGAAAAGCCGCCTTTGATCAACTGCATCGCCTTCTCAAGGCTCATCTCGCCGGGTACGGTCATCAGGATGTGAACGTGGTTTGGCATGACGACAAAGTCGTGAACCACAATTCTTTTGGTCCGCATGGTTGACCGTAGGACGTCGATGAAAAGATTCGCCATGCGCTCGGTTTGGAAGAGTGATTTCCCGCCTGCCGTCCGAGTGGTAGCAAAGAATGTTTGCGGGCATCCCGCGGCGCTGTTTGGGTCCGATGGCCGGGAAGGTTTAGACATCGCAGGGGCTAAAGCCCGCCATCCTTTTCTTTCGCCTTCGGCACGACTAAAGTCGTGCCCTGACACAACCACCCGCGGTGGGGCAGACAGCGCTTGCGCGCCATAAGGTTCATCATATCCCTGGTCCGAAAAACTAGACTTAGAGTCCTTGGCAAGGGTTGATCCGTTTGAAGAATCATACAATATGGCGATTCGCCTTGTGTCAGGGCATGACTTCAGTCGTGCCGCATGAGTCTCAAATCATTTCCCGGCTTTAGCCGCTGCGGGATGGCGTCCATGGAATGGAGTTTCACGCAGGGGCTAAAGCCCGCAGTCCTTTTTCATTCGCTTTCGGCACGACTAAAGTCGTGCCCTGACACAACCACCTGCAATGGGGCGGACGGCGCTTGCGCGCCATGAAGTTCATCGTCTCCCACATCTCAAAATCGAGATGTGGGCCACCCGTCACACAATTATTTGATTTCTTTAGAAGCTTCAGAAACCAAAGCCTCAATTTCTTTCTTTTTTAGGCTTTCTATAACAACACCGCAAATCGTCATTCTAAAAATTGGATCAAGACTTATTTCGCCTTCTATTATCTGCGAAAGATTGTCAGTAAGTTGCCCAATCATCGACTTGCTCTTCGCGCCTGACATAATTTTTTCAAATGTCCGAGTGTCATCTTCTGGTTTGAGCAATAATTCTTTACAACTTGCATACTCCATTTCTGAATTGCTCAAATTGTCGCAAAAATCCCTCTCCATTCCATCTTTTAGATTTTTCGGCCAATGACCGAAATAAGTTTCTATCGTGGCATCAATAGTTAGCGGGGCTAGCTCGTCGTATAATATATTTCGCTTTTCGTGACCAAGCTGGGCAAAAGCAGACCTATTTGTTAAATGAAGAAAAAAGTACATAAACTCAAGCAAAACTGGAATATATTTAGAGTGGAATTCTTTACTATCTTTTCCAAACTTCTTTTCTAAATCCGGTTTCAGGACCTCTGCACACAAAAGAGACTTCTCAAAAACTTTATCCGAAAGTTTGGACAACGCGGATTCGTTTTTCTTAGAACTGTTGAACCAACTCATATGTCTCCCTTATCCTTCGTCCTCAGGCACATATCCAAGCTTTTTGGCGAAAGCAAGTTCGATAACTCCGATTTTCCCGGAAGGGGGATGAGCCCGGCAAGTAACGGCCAAAATAGCGCAATGAGACCTGGAACGAACTCGCGATTGATAAAGAGATAAATAGCGCTTCCGATTGCTAGTGGCCACTTGGCTAAAGTCACAAAAAGGCAGGCAGCTCTGGCAGCAGTTATATTGACACAAGAGTACCTAATCCCGCTCCATAAGAAATTGAGTGCGACGACGACCGCTATTACCCAGTACCACGGGAATAAGAGAAACATGATGGGCACCAACGGCTGAGAGGCAAAAGCAGGGAAAACGCACCATTCGATTGCACGCAACAGGCACCATCTCTGAATTTCTGCATCGGTCCAATTTGCGAATCTCATTTTCGCTCTTTCCCGCCAAATATGATGCCGAGCGGCCCCAGGTCTCGCTTCGAGACCTGGGATTCACCCTTGACCGAAGGAAGAAAAAACTACCCTTTGCGCCCGCGGACGGCTTCCTTGGCCTCCGCCGGGCCAGTGGCGGGGACTTCGGGGACATCGGCCTTGGCGCCGCCGATGCCCAGCTTCTTGCGCAGCTCGGCGTCGATCTTCGCGAAGACGTCCTTGTTGTCCTTGAGGAAGGTGCGCGTGTTTTCGCGGCCCTGGCCGATGCGCTCGCCGGCGTAGGCATACCAGGCGCCGGATTTCTCGACGATGTTGTTGGCCACGGCCAGGTCAAGCACGTCGCCCTCGCGGCTGATGCCCTCGCCGTAGATGATGTCGAATTCGGCCTCGCGGAAGGGCGCGGCTACCTTGTTTTTGACAATCTTGATCTTGGTTCGGTTGCCGGTAACCGCGTCGCCATCCTTGATGGCCGCAATCCGGCGAATGTCCACGCGGACTGAAGAGTAGAACTTGAGCGCCCGGCCGCCGGTGGTGGTCTCCGGGTTGCCGAACATGACGCCGATCTTCTCGCGGATCTGATTGATAAAAATGAGCGCAGTGCGGGATTTCGAGACTGTCCCGGTGAGCTTTCGCAGTGCCTGAGACATGAGGCGGGCTTGCAGGCCCATGTGGGAGTCGCCCATCTCGCCGTCCAACTCGGCCTTGGGGACGAGCGCGGCCACGGAATCCACCACCAACACGTCGATGGCGCCGGAGCGGACGAGGGTTTCAGTAATCTCCAATGCCTGTTCACCGCTATCTGGCTGAGAAACCAGAAGGTTATCGATGTCCACGCCCAGCTTCTTTGCATAGGCAGGGTCCAGGGCGTGCTCCACGTCGACAAATGCGGCCAGGCCGCCCGCCTTCTGCGCCTCAGCGATGATCTGCAAGGTGATGGTGGTCTTGCCCGACGACTCGGGGCCGAAAACTTCGGTGACGCGCCCGCGCGGGATTCCGCCCACGCCCAGTGCAGCGTCGAAACTGATTGAGCCGGTGGAGATAACGGCAATGGGCACAAGCGCTTCCTTGGACCCGAGCCGGACAATCGACCCTTTGCCAAACTGTTTTTCGATCTGTGCGAGGGCTAGTTCTACGGCCTTCGAGCGGTCATCGGCAATCGCCATTTGGGGGACTCCTAAAAAGATACTCACCGAACCCGGCTCCTTCTTTCCTGCAAGGAAACGGCGCGGCGGCATGGATTGGATTTCGATGGGATTGTAGCAGGGCCGGACAGACATTGACAGAGAAAAATAGCGAAGAGATGGAGAAAACCGGTGCATAGCCTGCTGGCCCGCAGCTTTCCCTCAATTCCTGAGCGTTCGGAGCTTTGATTGAGCAGATGGTTCAGCTTAACCGGGGCGGGTTAGGCGGCTCAGACGGTGTAAGCGCCGATGCGGACCTCGCGGCTGGTGAGCTTGTCACAGGCGCGGTCCAGGGTTTCGTAGTCCGTGTCGTGGTTCTTGCGAAAGGTGCGGAAGGCCTCTTCGCTGGCCCAACGGTCGATGGTCAGGTAGTTGCCGGGAATGTAGGCGTCGCGCAGCAATTCGGTGCCCTTGTATCCAGACGAGGCGCGGAAGAGTTGCGCCCACTCGCCCTCAGCCGAATAGGCGGCCTCAAAGCCGGCAATCTTCTCCTCAGCAACCTCAAACTGCCAAACTACGACGAACATGCTCGTTTCCAATCCTGTCTTTATGGTAGCGCAGTGGGCGTGCGATGCGCGAAAGCCTTAAATCTTTTGCAGATTCGCGAACTTTTCCATCAACTTCTTCATGCCGTTACGCGCAAACAGGACGGTGAGCTTGGCGTCTTCGCCTTCGCCTTCGCGCATCAGGATGGTGCCTTCGCCGTACTTCGCATGGCGGACGTGCTGACCTTTTTTCAGGCCGGTAGCGCCTTTTGGCTGCGGAAGGTCGATGGCTGGTCGGGGAAGCGAGCCGGCTTTGCCTCCGAAAAACCGGGCGATGTTGTCGATGGAGTGCGGCGCATCCGCGCTTCCATTTTTTGGATTGAGTTCTTTGCTGGTTACAGCCGGCTTGGCGGTCATCCACGAGGCGACAAAAGGCTTGGAAGGTGAGCCATTTGCGCCCGCGCCGTAGCTCTTTTTCCCGCTGGACGCGAGGCTGCCGGCGGACGAGCGCGGGGCATCCTGGTTTTCGTCTTCGTAGTTGTAGTGCTGGTCAGCAAAGTCGCCGGATTGGCTTGGACGGCGGGCTGCGCCGAATCGAGAGCCTGCGCTGGAGTAGGCGGGGGTGGACCACGCAGGAGACCGGCCGCCGAGGTTTTCGATCAACTGGCTGGGAACCTCTTCGAGGAAGCGGGAAGGGATGCTCATCTCCGGCGCGTCGTTGCCGTAGCGGCGACGGTAATGGGCGCGGGTAAGGATAAGCGTGTTCATCGCGCGGGTCATGCCGACGTAGCAGAGGCGGCGCTCCTCTTCGAGTTCGTCGGGGCTATTGAGGGTGCGGGAGTGAGGAAACAGGCCCTCTTCCAGACCGGCCAGGAAGACCAGCGAAAACTCCAGGCCCTTGGCGGCGTGCAGCGTCATCAGCGTGACGCGGGAGTCGGGATCAAACTGATCGGTGTCAGAGGCCAGAGCCGCGTGGTCGAGGAACTCGGCCAAAGTCTCGCCGCGAGCCTCGGCGTCGTGGGCGGCGTTGGCTAGTTCCTTCAGGTTTTCAATGCGGCTGAAGGCCTCCGGCGAGCCCTCGGTTTCAAGGGCTTTGATGTAGCCGGTCCGGTCGAGAAGAAAACGGATCAGTTCGGGCAGCGTCGCCGCGTCGCCGGGTTTGCGAAAAGCGCTGCCGTGGCCTTGTTCGTCTGCCGCGACTTCTTCTGCGTCCGATTCAAAATCGGGATTGGGCGGGGTTGGAATCCCGGAGCTCGAATTCGAGGTTAAATTGTCAGAAACCTCGCCAAAATCAAAGCCGGTGTCGGCATCCTCGCCGGACTCCGCGCCAGCGGCCACATCGGCCGAGAGCTTGCCCGCAAAATCAGGATCCATCATGGCCTGCGCGTCGAGGATGAGCTGGCGGAACGACTCGATGGCCATGAGCGCCCGCGTGGGAATAAGCCGGTTCTGGATGGTGGCGCTGACGGCGTCCCAGGTGGAAGCGCCGGTTTCCAGAGCCAGCCGCTCCAGAGTTTCCAGAGTGGTTTTGCCAATGCCGCGGGTCGGCGTGTTGATCACCCGCTGCAAGGCCATTGAATCGTGTGGATTGCGGATGAGGCGCAGATAGCTGAGCAGGTCCTTGATCTCGGCTCGCTCGTAGAAGCTGAAACCGCCGACCATGGTGTAGGAGATGTTGTAGCGGCGCAGCGCCTCCTCGACCAGCCGGGATTGGGCATTGGTGCGGTAGAGAACGGCGCATTGCCCCTTTCCGGGACCCGGCGTTTCGGAGGAATCTGCTTGGCGAAGGAAGGTCTGGATGCGGTCGGCGATGAACAGCGCCTCATTTTCGCCGTCCGGGGCCTCATAAAAACCGATGAGCGATCCGCCCTGTCGATCGGTCCAGAGCTTCTTCCCCTTGCGCTTCAGGTTGTTTGCGACCACAGCGCCCGCGGCTTCCAAAATCACCTGCGTGGAGCGGTAGTTCTGCTCCAGGCGCACGATGCGGGCGTTGGGAAAATCCTTTTCAAATTCGAGAATGTTGCGAATGTCAGCGCCGCGCCACGAGTAGATGCTCTGATCTTCGTCGCCTACGGCGCAGACGTTCTGATGTTCGCCGGCCAGCAGCTTCATCAGCTCGTACTGAGGGCGGTTGGTGTCCTGGTATTCGTCGATCAGCAAATAGCGGTACTTGCGCTGATAGCGCTCCCTCACCTCGGCGGAAACCTTCAGCAGCCGCACGGCCTCCAGCAGCAAGTCGTCGAAATCCAGCGCGTTGCACTTGCGCAGTTCGGCTTTATAGCTCTGAAAGATGTGGGCGATACGCTCGCTGTTGGGGTCTTTTGAGGCGAGGTAATACTCCTGCGGATCGACCATGTGGCTCTTGGCCCAGGAGATGCGGCCCAGAACCGTGCGCGGCGTGAGCTGCTTGGTGTCCAGACCCATGCGGCGCATGATCTGCTTGACGATGGCCTGCTGGTCGTTCTCATCGTAGATGGCAAAGGAGCGGGTCAGGCCCTCCCCGTTGACCCTCAGGGCCTCGATGTCACGCCTCAAAATGCGAACGCAAAACGAGTGAAAGGTGCAGAGTAGCGGCTTGGCCAGCGAGGAGTGGTCCAGCAGCCGGTCAACACGCTCACCCATCTCGCTGGCGGCTTTGTTGGTGAAGGTGACGGCCAGAATGGAGTCCGGCGCGATGCCTTTTTCGCGGATGAGCCAGGCGATGCGGCTGGTGATGACGCGGGTCTTTCCCGAGCCGGCTCCGGCCAAAATAAGCAGGGGTCCCTCGGTGGCCTCGACGGCGGCGCGCTGTTCAGGATTCAGGTTGGAGAGCTGCGGCTGCAAGATGGCGTCCAGGCGGGAAGAGTCCTGGCTCTAGTGTACCGGTTGAGGCGGCGAGCGAGCAGAGTGCTCGCCCAAGAGTACGCGTCGAGTGCGCCGACGGTTTCTGGTAGGTCGATCAGACGGATGCTCGAACTCGATATTCGATATCATTGCAGGCATGAGCAGACGCAGACGATGGATCCTTGGCGTGGTGTTGGCGTCTCTTGTGTCAGCGCTGGCAGTATATTCCCTACGCCAGCAACTCACGCGGGCGCTGGTTGCAACTCGGATTTATCGTGCGCGTGTGTTCACGGCTCCGCCACGAGTTCAACGTGGGTCTTGGTGGAAATACTCCCGGGAAAAGATTTGTTTTTATTGGGACTTCGCGGAAGTGCCTCTGGCCCGGCAGCAGCGGTTGCGACTCCTAAACCCTGAGCTCCGTCCTTTGGTCACGGAGATCAACCGGCGTCAGACGGCAGGCGAGGATATGCATTACTCGATGCATATCTATCGCGAGATTCGCTGGCGCCTCAACTTTACGCCGGATGTTGACGGTACCCGGGCCGATATCGCACTACTGCGCCAAAGCCTGGCCGAGTCCAACGAGCAGAAACTGGCGCGAGAGCAGCAGGCGTCCGACGGCAGTTGGGGTATGGGTATCCGTCCGTGGTATCTGCGCCTCTACTATTCCGTGGAGGACGTAAAGGCGTGTCATGCGCCACCACAATATCCTCTGAAATTTCTGGATCAAATCAATTCTCCTGAAAAGCTGAATGCTCAGCTCGATTCAGACCTATACAACCAGTTCACAAAGACTGGTGTCTTCAATCGCGAGGAGACGGATGAGACGTTTTCCGCCATCGCGCGCATGCTGTACGCGACCAATCCAGTGAACTGCTACACGTTCGACCCGCGTCTTCGCAATGCTCTCGTCGTGTTTGTCCAGCACTGGCAGAACCCAGCGACAGGATGCTGGGGCCAGTGGCTCGTCGATCGCGAAGGAAGGGTCTGGAAGATGGACGACATGGCGATGACCTTTCATGTGGTCTCGGACCTGCACGGCGCGGTAGAGCACAAGGACATGATTGCGCGGCGCCTTCTGGACCTGGATCGGGTCAACTTCCCAGCGGGCATCTTGTTCGACGGGCACTATGAGAACCATCTCAACTGGGACGCTGTAAAAATCTTTCGTTTGGCATGGCCTACACTGGATGACGCGACTCGGGAACGAGCGCACACAGAGATTGCACGAATGCTTCACTGGTGTCTGACGAAGTCGTACCAGCCCGATGGATCATTCATGGTAAGCGACCTGGATGACACCTCTGGCGATGCGTACCGATACGGGGTCTGGTTCTTGCAGGAAGCTGGATATTTTCAGCGCAAAGACCGATTCTGGACTGTCCAGGACTTTCCGGATGCCGACCAGGTCCGTCGCCGGATCGAAGCCAGGCTGAAGGCGACCGGGTTGAACGATCCAGCGTTACAAGAAGCGTTTGAAACCTTGCACGCGATGGATTAACAACCGCACTGTAGGGTTACCTAAGTCGCAGGGCGTCGCTAATCAGCCTCTATGCACCTGACGCAAAAGCAATTGTCGAGCAGCTGGTTATCCGGCCAAAACGCCGAAATCTGTCTAATGCAATCTCGATTCGCACCTCAGCGATGTTGTTCTCGTTGAGATTCCACGGCCGATAAAGCGAAATGCGCTTGCCGTTTTGTGCGGATTCTTGCTGCGGCTGTGTAGAGGCAAATGGAGAATTGAACGCCAAGAAGACAGCCAGCCAGGGTGTAGGCTGTCGCGAGAATCGGACGGCGACGATGAAATAACTCGCTGGTATAATTCCGCCATGAATTCCCCGGCCCCACTGCGCCACATTTCGGATACCGCCCTTTGGGTGGCAGTGTACCGCGCGCAGGAGAACGAGCGCACCGACGCCGTCTTCCGCGACCCCTATGCCAGCACATTGGCCGGAGATCGCGGGAGGCAAATTGCCGCTCTCGTGCCATTTGCCCGGCGGCATTCCTGGTCTTATACGGCCCGGACCTGGCTGGTCGATCAAGTTATCGAACAGGCCGTGCGGCAGGGCACAGATATGGTCGTTAATCTGGCGGCTGGCCTCGATTCAAGGCCATATCGAATGCAACTTCCCCCTTCTCTTCGCTGGATCGAGATTGACCTGCCGGAGATACTGAATTACAAAACGGAGATCCTCTCAGCTGAGCGCCCAACGTGCGCGCTTGAGCGGGTGCAGCTGGATCTACGAGACAAAGCAGCGCGCCGTGCGTTGTTTCAGCGGCTCGGGACCGAAGCGAAAGCGGTGCTGGTGGTGAGCGAAGGGCTGCTCATCTATTTCGATGCTGAAGGCGCGGCAGAACTGGCGCGCGATTTGGCAGCCCCGATAGCTTTCCGGCGGTGGGTCAACGATCTTTGTTCGCCCGCGCTTCTTCGGATGCTCCAGAAAGCCATGGGAGGTCCGCTGGCCGAGGCCGGTATGCCGCTGAAATTCGCCCCTCGCGAAGGGCCGGAATTCTTCACCCCAAACGGGTGGAAAACGGTCGAAACGCACTCTCTGCTGCATACCGCGGCCAAGATGAAGCGCCTGACGTTTGGAATGCGACTACTCTCGCTTCTCCCCGATCCAGGAGGCCGCAAACCAGACAGGCCATGGGGCGGGGTGTGTGTGCTCGAAAACTCCCGAGCAGCGCAGCTTGCTTAGGCGATGGCAAATTGTCCAAAGACTCCAACATATATGCATAGAACCGGACGCGGGCAATACTCTTACCGGCCGAATACCTTGAACGAGAATAAAATCAGGCGCCCAGCGTTTATCCTATAGACACCATGACACCTTCCAAGAAATCTCTTCGCCGCGTGGCGGTTTACTGTGGATCGGCCAGCGGAAACAACCCCGCATTTGTAGCCGAGGCTCGGGCGCTGGGCGCGGCGATTGCCTCCGCCGGTTTGGGGTTGGTTTATGGCGGGGCAAGCGCGGGGCTGATGGGCGCGGTGGCCAATGCTGCTCTGGCCGGTGGGGCTGAAGTAATTGGCGTGCTGCCCGCGGTGCTGACGCGAAAGGAAATTGCTCATCCCAACTTGACCAAGCTGGAACTGGTGGAAACCATGCACGAGCGCAAGGCGCGCGAGTTCGAGCTGGCCGATGCGTTTTTGGTTTTGCCGGGCGGCTACGGCACGATGGACGAAATGGTCGAAGTGGTGACCTGGGCGCAAATCGGCCTGCACGCCAAGCCGTGCATTCTCATCAACACTGCCGGGTATTGGGACGGGCTTCTGAAGTTTTTCGATTCCTCTGTGACTGCGGGGTTCGTGAAACCGAAGAACCGGGAGCTAGTCCGCGTGGCTGCGAATGCGGAAGATGGTGTGCGGATGGTGGTTGGGAGCTGACGGAATCCGACTTGTCAAAACACATGCGGATAATTACTGCTCCTAGGCGCACAATGTTCATTGGAGGTTAGAGTGCGCAAAGAGGTCAACCTGCTGCGGTTCGATATGTCAGGCACCCGCCCGGTCCGTACCCCCCCCAAGGTACCCCCTCCCCCCTATTTTCTGTGAAACTGTGAGACTGTGAACTTCATCGCATCCACTGGCTGATCTCGCTGTTCATCAGGGATCTGCAATCCTGAAGCTGCCCCTAATAGGACCATTCTGCTGCTGACGGCCAGGTGTTGCGGCTTCTTTCGTATACTCAACGCAGAGTATGTCTACTCACCTCGACAAAATTGTGGCCACAACGCGGGCCACGGTCGTCGCGGCCAAGGCGCGTGTCCCCGTGGCGGAACTGGAGCGGATGGCTGCTGCTCATCAGCCGCGCGGCTGGGCTGCGGCATTGCGTCAACGGGCTGCCGCGGGCCCTGCCGTCATTGCAGAGATCAAGAAAGCCTCACCCTCGAAGGGGCTGATTCGCGCGGATTTCGACGCGGCGAAACTAGCCCAAAGCTATTTCGCGGGCGGCGCGGCGGCGCTTTCTGTGTTGACCGACGAGCCGTTTTTTCAGGGCAGCCTGCGCAATCTGGAACTGGCCTCGGCAGCAGTTCCGCTGCCTTGCCTTCGCAAGGACTTTATGGTGGACGAATACCAGATTGTGGAGGCACGCGCGCATTGTGGAGATGCAATTCTACTGATCGCCGCCGCGCTCACCGATGATAAGCTTCGCCGCTTTACCCAGTTGGCGCATGGCCTTTCACTCGATGTGCTGGTCGAGGTGCACATGGCTGGCGAACTGGACCGCGTACTCGATACACTGGGCGAGAGCGGCGCGGACGCCATTGGCGTGAACAACCGCGACCTGGGAACATTTGATGTGCGGCTCGAAACTTCGCTCGAACTCGCAGGGCGGATTCCGCGCGGCGTGGTGCGCGTGGCCGAGAGCGGCATCGCCACGACTGAAGATATGGTTCGCCTGCGGGCAGCCGGCTTCGATGCCTTCCTGATTGGCGAGAGCTTGATGCGTCAGCCAGACCCCGGTGCGGCGCTGGCCGCGCTGCTCACTGGAGTTGCCGCGCGATGAGCCTTACGCCTATTTGGATAAAGATCTGTGCCAACACCTCGCTGGAAGACGCGATGATGGCTGCTGAGGCGGGAGCCGACGCGGTGGGTTTCGTTTTTGCGCCTAGCCCGCGCAGAGTGACGGCGGCACAGGTAGCAGCCATTGTTCCGCACCTGCCTGCAACCATTGAGAAGACTGGCGTCTTTGTTGATGCCACCCTAGAGGAAATTGTGTCCACCGTTGAAACCTGCGGCCTGACTGGGGTGCAATTGCACTTTGACGCGGCCTCCGAGTTGACGGCCCAGCTTCACGAGCGTCTTGGGCCGGAACTGCGAATACTGGGTGTGTTGCATTTCGACGCTGGCAATGGCGAGCAGCAAGCAGCTAGAATGGCCGAACATGTTCGGAACCTGCATGTGGACGCGGTGCTGGTGGACTCTCGGACGAAATTAGCCGTTGGTGGAACCGGTGTAACTTTTGACTGGGTCGAGGCGCGCAAAGCGCTCTTCCAAAACGCGGAAGGGCGGAAGCGCCTAATCGCTGCCGGCGGCCTTAACCCAGATAACGTGGCGAACGCAATTGCCACGCTGCATCCCTGGGGTGTGGATGTTGTCTCCGGCGTCGAATGCGCTCCAGGTCACAAAGACATTGCTAAGGTGCGGGAGTTTGTGGCTCGCGCAAGGACCGAAAAGATGACGTCATAAGTCTATCGACTTCAATCAGTTCGGCAGGTTTCAATTAGCTATGACTGGGGGAATATGGCAGGCGGCCTGAGTTTCAACGGGAAGAGAGAGTTGCTGGCGCGCGGGTTGCACTGGAGCGGCGCCGCCTACTTGTTTTCACAACTCCCAGCACGAGATTCTCTATTAGTTTTGAATTATCATCGCATTGGGAATCCCGAGGACGATCTCTTCGATCCCGGCGTTTTCTCGGCGACTGCCGACCAATTTAACGATCAGATATCCTATCTAAAGCACGGCGATTTTCTGGTGACACTAGATGAAGCGTTGTCTTTTGTTGAAGGCACGATCAAGGAGAAGACTCGCCGCTGCCGGGTGTTGATCACCTTCGACGACGGCTACCTTGATAACTACGAAATCGCTTACCCTATTCTGCGAACGCACGTCGCACAAGGTGTTTTCTTCCTGGCCACCAGCATGGTGGGATCCTGTCAACTTCCCTGGTGGGATCACATTGCCTATCTGATGAAAACCGCGCGCAGGCGCCGATTCTCTCTCCGCTACCCGTCTGATTTGGCTGTCGATATTGACGGGAACGGCTTGACGGAGAGCTTGCGGACCGTACTGAAGTTATATAAGAGGCCTGAGAATTTCGATTCTGCGCGTTTCATTCGGGAGCTAGGGGAAAGTTCAGAAGGCAACGTGCCGCCCGTGACTCTGCGGCGCTTTTTGGATTGGGATGAAGCTCGGGAGATGCACAGAAGCGGCATGGTGATCGGGTCCCACACACATTCGCACCATGTGTTGAGCCAACTGGAGCCGGATATGCAATACGAAGAGCTATCCAGGTCCAGGCAAATCCTGAGGGAAAATCTTGGTGTAGAAGCCGATGTGCTTGCCTATCCGGTCGGCGCCAGGACCAGCTTCACAGGTGAGACACAGAGGACGGCACAAGACGCGGGTTATCGCGCAGCCTTTTCAAAGTATGGCGGCACAAATTTACCTGGCGAGACAACTCCTTATGATGTGAATCGAATCGGCATAGACCACCCAAGCTGGAGCCGCTTCCGGGTTCAAACGGATGTTTGCAGATTCACCGGCAAGTATTGGCCTTGACCTACCGGAAGATAATAGGCCGGAGGAAATAGCCAATTATTTCCACATCAGCCCGATTGCGCAATCCAATTCAAGAGCTGTTGCCGGCATCGACGCCGGGCTATCGTATGGGTCCTTGATCTCAAGCTGTGGGGCAGGCAGCAACATTCCGAGAAACAGTGTTTTTTCAAGCGCGCCAGGAAATGCTTTTTCGAGAAGCTCGTAGTTGCGCATATCCATAATTACGATCAGATCCGCCTCATCGATCATCTTCACATCGACACACTTTGAACGGTGCTCAGCAAGGTCAACTCCGAGCTGCCCGGCTGCGGCGATCACGAAATCAGGACTTTGCCTGCCGGTTTCCGAGTAGAATCCCGCAGATGAGAAAGAGACGTTCGGGAACCGCCGGGCTCCCAAAGCGGCGGCGAGTGGGCTGCGGCAGATATTGCCGTAGCAGAGAATCAGTACCTTGTCGATTTGCCGCCCGCGCAGCCTTCGAATCATTAACGGTTGCTGAATATGCTCCAGGTATAGACGGCGGGTACGACGCCTGACAACATTGACAACCCTTCGCCAATGTTCAACGATAAGGGTTTTCACTTCGACGAGCACCACCCCCAAATCGGTCCAGCAAAAGAAGTCCCAGCTCTCTTTTCCGATCAGCGGCCGCAACCAGCCTAGAATAGAGGGGATTATGGGTTTTGTCAGCAGCAAAGGGTCTGAATGGTCAGCCTTCCAGTTAGTCTTGAGCCATTCAATATCACGATATAAATTTCGGGTGTAATAACCAGTGCGGTACCTGGGTTGAGGCGGAATTGGCTGTCCAGTGGCAAGGCGGAGCAAGCCAACAGGAAAGTCAACTCCACAATCAATTGCAAGCGCGAGCGATCCCCACAATCGAGGATTGATCTCCATGAGATAAGCATCGCCACTCGGCGTGACCTTAAACTCGACCATCGCGACACCGTGCCAATCAAGCGCAGACAGTAGCAGGGTTGCGCTCTCAACCAGGTCGTCTCTTAACGCGAGTGATACGCGATAACTGCTGCCGCCGCCGGTGAGCGGAAGCTCATGCACTCGTTCGTGAAGAAAGGCCCATTGGGGCTTTCCGTGCTGGAACAGCATCTCCACGCCCAAACCCTTTCCTGGGATGTATTGCTGTTGCTGAACGGGGATGCCCTGATATGTCGTTGTCAGCGCCGCCCTCCACTGCGTCAAGTCACGGACGATAGTTACTCCAAACTCTTTCACAACTCCGTCGGCATTTCTTTTGCTATGCACAGGCTTGAGTACGACAGGAAAAGTATCTGGCTGAGAACTTGAAGAGCAAACTAACTCAGATGTGGGAACTCGGACGCCAATGCGCTGCGCCAGCTCCCAGACTGCCTGCTTGTCCAATGCGGTCTGCACGCTTGGTCGCGGAGCCAATGCTGCACGCTGGTACAAACTATCCGGGATCTCCGGCGAGAGCATTGCAAGCAGCGATACTTCAGTAGCCGGAACTACAAGATCATACTTCTCTGCCTCGAAAAGAGAGACCAGGTCATGAATGGCTTCGTCTTTCAAGGTACCCAAAAGAAAATGTCTGCGAACAAAACGGGAACTGCGGAATCTCTGCCGAGCTTGGAAAGCGGCAGTATGTACGGTACAACCGTATCTGCCAAGGCTTTGGACCGTCTCCAAACCTGCCGCGCTTTCGGCATCCAGGACCAGCACCTTCATTCGCATCATCGAAGTGTCACTCATCAGGGCCACCTGTAAGAAGCTCCAAAAGCCGAATCAGCGCAAGCGGACCACTCACGTAAGCTTTTCGCTTTGAATTGCGTCGTGTATTACACACGAAACAACGAAGATAGTACTCTTCCGGCGGGGCTCGCCAACGGCTTAGGCAGGATCCCGACCAAAATCTTGAGTCGATCGTGGTCGCTCGGCTCGCCCACTCGCGTTAGATAGAAGAAGCCAAAGAAAACGGCAAGTGCGGCGCTTCCACCGCAAAGAATGGCCAACCACGGCGCCATCAGCATGGCAATATAATGCGCGGTCAAGGATGCCAGTGCGCTGCAAAAAACAATCTTGGCCACCAGCAACCAGGGAAGTCTTACCTTGTATAGGCGGATTGCTGCCATCCACATCAAGCTGACGGCCGCCAACTGAGCCGCACCGTTGCCGATACAAGCGCCAACCGCGCCATAAGAAGGAATCAGGCACCACGCGACGCTGATATCGATCACCCCCGCTATGACTGTCGCGGCAATCACATATCGCTGCCGTTCGAAACTTTCCAGCAGGTTCTGCGCCGGCGCTAGAAAGGCTTTGAACATGCACAACAGTGGGGCCAGTGTAACCACCATCGCTGCGCCTTCAAACTTGTGACCGTAGAAGAGCAGTAGCGCGGGATACGCGAGCGACGCTGCGATAAAGTGCAGCGGAATCGACATCATGACGATATAGCGGAATGTGGAGGCGCCAAGTTCGGGCAGCCTGGATTTGTCCCGTCCGTACTGCGCGAAAATCGTGGTGCCGGCCGCCGTACCGAAAATGATCGCCGCAAGCAGTAGCTGTTCAGCCATGGTGAACGCCACGGAATAAAAAGACACTTGTTTAACATCCGAGCAAAGCATCTTCAGCAAAATAATCTCTGAGCGGCCCCAGACTATCTGCGCAACAAACATGCTGCCAACAGCCTGCGATGCGAACGGTATCATGCGCTGGCGCAGTCCGGGCGGGTGAACATGTGTCGTCTCCCAGGCCAGCGCACGCTTCATGGTTGGGAAAAACCGCACAAGAAAATCGACAGAGCGCATCAAGAGCAGCGATGCGCCGATTCCGACAACCCCCCAATGAAGCACTACCGTTGCCGCAATGGCCATGAAGTAAGTCACGGCCGAGGCAATCGAGCCTGGCAGGTTCTTCGCCAAATCTTCCGCGGCGGCGTTGGCCTGGGCCGAGATGAAGTTGATCATTGCCGGCCAAATGCTGAGTACAATAAGAACCGATGCCAGCCTATATTCTGGCGCAGCAGACCTGATTACCCAGAAAAGAAAGCCGCAGGTAGCCAGCGTCGCCAAACCAATCTGCAATACAAGAGTCCGCAGGTAAATATACCGCGCGGTGCCCCGGTCGCCCATGCCAATAAACTCAGCCATGTATTTCCGGGTGGTTGCAGGAATGCCCATACTGCCCAGGCTGCTGACCAGGCTGGCGATATAGGAGACATAAACGAGATAGGCGTTCTTCTCGGGTCCTAGATAGCGATTAATCGCTATCGAAGTAGTAAACAAAACAACGGCGTTAATTATGTTTTCGATGCTGAACCAGCCGGTGTTGCGGGCGATGGTCTTGGTGTTGGTCATATTGGACATTACTCTGATTCAAAAGGTATGTGTACGCTGTCCGCGCGCCGGCCAATCCACGTAGACCTTCAGCCGGCGGCCAACAGCGCGCCGCCGGGAGTCATCAAGATGCTATCGCAACTTAACCGAGGCCCTGAAGCGCTGTCTGGCTGTCCTTGGCCGTGGAAGAGCCAGGAGACAGCGTAATGGCCTTCTTCAAATGCATCGCGGCGTTTGTTCGATCTCCGAGCTTTCTGTATACCATTCCCAAGTGATACTGCATTGTCGCACTGTTTGGATTGACCTTGATTGCATCTTCCAGAAGGTCACGGGCAAACGCATAGGTTCCCTTATAGTAGTAAGCCCACGCCAGCGTGTCGGCAGTATTGGTGGAATTTGGCATGCTCCGGCGCGCAGTTTCCGCAAGCGACAAGGCCACGTCGGCATTTTCGCCGTTCATGAGCATGAGATAAGCAAGATTGTTAGACGCTACAGGCTGCGTGGGCTGGATTGCGAGAGCCTGTTTGTAATAGTCTTCCGCCTTCCGCGTATCTCCGCTCGATTCCTCAAGAGTCCCAATAATGGCCAAGGCGCCGGCATTGTTGGGATGAGTCTTCAGCCATTGCTCCCAGGCCCCGATCGCATTCGCAGACTGACCACTTTGACTTTGAAGCTGCGCATAAAGTGCAACCGCCTCGCCATCGTCAGGATTCGCATCCATGGCCTTTTTAGCGGTAATGGCAGCTTGGTCAAACTCCTTGTTCGCTAACTGTAACTCCGCCAGCAAAATGTAGAAGCCGCTATTCTTCGGACTCTTCGTGATTTGCGCGTTGATGCGAGCAAGCGCCTGAGCCGGCTGCTTTTTGAGTAGATCGTAATTTACCAAACCGCGCAAGGCACGAATCGAATTAGGGTCGTACTGCAAAGCCTGCTCCAGAAGCGTTGCTCCTTCGGGGTATCGCTTTTGCGAGAAGCGAACCTGGCCAAGCATAAGATATGCCTGCGGGCTTTGCGGAGCAATGGCCATTGCAGCCTTCATGTCATCTTCCGCCTTGTCCGGCAAGTTATGATTCAACTCGACCGCTGCCCGCCATAGATAACCGCCTGGAAAGCGAGGAGCGGCGGCAATCGTCTTGTTCGCCACATCAGACAGCGTGTTCATGTCACCGCGCTGACCTGCAATGCGAGCAAGCTCCTCCTGAGCTTCGATACGACGCGGATTCAGTTGCGCCGCCTGGCGAAAGCTTCTTTCTGCAAGGCTGCTGTCGCCCTTGGCCAAAGCTGCCTTGCCCAGCCAATACTGAATAAAGTCGTCCTTCGGGGCATTATTGGCGGCACTTTGAAGGGCGTTTACAGAGTCAGCCAGCTTGCCGCTGTTAAGCAATACAATTCCATTCAGTACGGCAACCTGGGGATCCTTGGCGTTCTTCTTCATCAGCTCGGTTATTACAGCCTGCGCGGTCGTAAAGTCCTTGACCTCGAGGAGAATCCGGACATACCCCTCTTGTACGGAAACATTCTTGGGATATTTATGAGCCAGGCTGGCAAATTCCGCCCTGGCTTTGTCAGTTTGCCCAGAAGCCGCATAGTAATCGGCCAGTATGCGCACACCCTGCGGACTGTCTGCAAGATCATTGGAGGTCTGACGAAGCACTTGCTCGGCCCGAGGCTGATCACCCTGCCTCAGAACCATCTGAACAAGAGCTTCGCGCGCGCTCAGGTTTTTTGGGTCGGTAGCTACGGCTTTCCAGCACACCTGCTCGGCGTCCTGCAACCGGTTGCTTTTCGCATAAAAAGAGGCGAGCAGCAGCTTGGCGCTCACAGACTTAGGATCGAGCGCCACGGACTTTTTCAATTCGTCTTCAACAGAAGATGCCTGCGCGGAGTCGCTCACTTCAAGCAGTGCAAGGGTCTCATGCAGCACTGCCTTGTTCGGAGCGAGTTCCAGCGCACGGTGAATTTCAGACAGTGCCAGGTCCTTTTGTCCGCGCCTGGCTGCGATGCGGGAAAGCAAGGCGTGAACATCGGCATTGTTCGGTTGTGCCGCCATCACTGCGTTAGCCTGCGCCTGCGCGTCATCGATCTTGCCCCCGGCAAGAAGTATGTCTCCCAGATCAATCCGCGCCTTGTAATTTGTCGGTTGTAGACTGACCGTCCGCTGCAGCTCGCCATAAGCGGAGCCAAAAGCACCCATATGAAGGTAGGTCTGCGCCAGGGCATAATGCGCATCAGCAAAGTTTTTGTCAATTTTCAAAGCGTTGGAAAACTGGATGACAGCTTCCCTGTCTTTACCTTGTGCGCTATACCGCTGGCCGCTTTCGAGATATTTATGTTTGCGCACATTGGAGTCGCGAAAGCACCCGGTCAATAAAGTAAGCGACAGAAAGAATGCAACTACCGCCAAAGCTGCGTTGCGTCTCATGGGTCTCCACGCGCCATCGAAACCGGACAGGAATGCCTTGAACCCGCTTTCCATTTTCCTACATCCTTTCAGGCTGTCTTTCAAGCCCTGATACTCGAAGCTACCAGTTGCACGACGTTAACTGTTGCATGCGCTTAGTCGGGAATAAATCGCGGCAGCAGGGGAGCAAGCCGCATAGTGAACTCCTCGGCGCGCTTTCTTGCCGCCGATACCTCTTCGTTGGGAACAATCGGCGTGATCACTCGGACCAGCGCCCCATCCGTGCGATTCAACCGCATTGCATCCGCGATCAAATAAAACTTTGCCGTGTATTCATTTGCTATGCTGCGTCCGTGCGCCTGGTACCAGTAGATTACAAACTGCCTGGCCGCGCCGTTGCTAATGATATATTCGCCCAAGCGATGCGGCTTGCCGTTCACATCGACCAAATCGACGTAGTCCGACGACTCAAAAACCCATCCAGCGCCTGGCAGGCAATGCTTTGGAGAATGGATGGATTGGCCAGTTCTCTGCGTGGGAAAATAACCGATGAAGAGGCCAATTGGCGCCGTTTGCGCGTCGTGTGAATAAATGCGCGAAAGAAAGTCGCCGGCTCCAAGAACATCGAGCGTATCTTGATCGATTTCCTGGTCGCTTCCCGTCCATCCATCGATATTGCTAGGCAACTGCGCCAACGGCTCACTAAAAGGATTCCGATCTGTGCTCGAGCGCGTATGCAGCAAAAATGCCGTTCCTGCAAGCAGCAGAACCGCAGTCCAAAAACGAAGATTCTTCATATCTGCCGCCTTTTGCCCGGGATGAGGCTCATCGCGCGATGAACAAGATACAAAAATGTCAGGGAAACCAGGAAGACCACCCAGCCTGAGAATTCGTGAAAAAAGCCCATAGCTTTGTCCGGGTCCCAATATTGAACGCAGAGTCCGGTGCCGAGAATGCGCACTGCGTTGGCGGCAATCGCGATCGGAATGCTTGCCACTGCGAGCACTGTTCGCCGCAAATTGGACTTCTCCAGGAAGTATCCATAAAAAACCGCCAGCGTGAACAGGCTCATCAGGGAACGGATGCCGCTGCAGGCCTCCGCTACCTCAAGCTTCATCGCGGGAAGTTCGATGACGTTGCCCTCCCGCAGAACGGGCACGCCGAATAAAGGAAGCAGGCCGCTGGCAAGCTTGGAAGCAAGGATCTGGAGTGGGAAAGTGATCTGGTTGAAGATGATGGCAGGAATCGGTATGGCCAGCAACAGGACCAGCAAGGGGAAGCGGAGCTCCTTCAAGAACTGCCGTCCGCCAAAGCACAGAACCACTCCTGCCAACAAAATGACCAGTGAGAATCGCGAGAGAAAAAGGTCTGATCCGTAAACGCCAAGAGCGAGCACGACCAGCCCAAGAACCATTACGGCAATTCCGCCCCAGGAAGGCGCGAGTTTTATACCGCGCAGGGTCTCTCTCTTTTCCCACACAAGATATGCGGCGAACAAGGGCACCAGAAATCCGTGGGAGAAGTCCGGTATATTCCACCAGTCGGCGACCAGTTTGCCGAGCACCCTGTAATAAACCGCCGCGATCAGCAGGCATATCACTGCCGCGCCAATCGCAAATTGGGCATGGCTCGATCGCCAGTTCCACGGGGGAGCCGTTGAAGTCTGTACGCCTTGAGCCATTTTCCTCGTCCTTGAGCCTGACAGGGTCCGTACCACCCTTACATTACGCAATCGGGGGCCGAAAACAAAACGTTTCGATTCAGGGAAATGCCCCTATGAACTCCCTCTCAATTGGGAATCCGTCTTCCGGCGATAGTGGAAAATGAGTTCCACTATCCAAGACAATTAATGGTACACTGTTTTCCTATAGGAGGGAACGATTCCACCCCCTTGGTCAGCGTTGTCCAAGAGAGCGTTTCCCCTCCCCCAAGCCCATACCCTGCAATTGCAGTATATTCCGCGTATTCCACAGTCAGGTTTGGAACCTGCGTTGAAAAGACGACGTGAAGTTTGGTCCCCAAATGGCAACAATTGCAATGATCCACAATGGAAAAAGGCAGGCGAGAGCCGCCCATGCTTCCGAGACGCGCGCTCAAAACGCGATCGCCCGGATTGCCGAAACCGATTGCCCTGTCTTGATTCTGGGCGAGCGCGGCGCCGGGAAGCGGTTTGTTGCCGCGCAGATCCACGCACAATCGCATCTATCCCGCAACGCTTTTCAGGAGATTCGTTGCTTTGATGCGGACGCGCAGGCCCTGCAGGCTGCGCTATCAACTCCCGGCACGGTGTATCTTTCTGAAATAACGGACCTTAGCCTTTCCATGCAAGAGCTGATCGTCAACTCGTATTTTCGCTCCGAGCAGGTGCAAACCTGCCGTCTCTTGTTTGGTTCAAGCCGCGACCTGCCAAGAGAAGTGAAGTCATGGCGCCTGAGAGAGGATTTCTACTACTTCATCTCAGCCGTGACGCTCCAGGTTCCCCCGCTACGCTGCCGTAAGTCGGAGATTCTTCCCATTGCCGATGAGCTTTTGGCGCAGTACTCCAAACAGTTTGACCGCCCCAAGCCGGTTCTCTGCAAGGAAATCATCGGTCACCTGATGGAGCATAGGTGGCCCGGCAATCTGTCTGAACTTCAAACCGCAATCAAGACATTCGTGGCCATCGGAGACCAGGCAATTTCTCTCGCGGCCATCAACGCGGCGGCGCAATCTGGCCGGCCGAATGAAAATCGCAGGCATTTGCTGTTGAAGGAAGCCACGCGGGCCTCCTCGATCCAGCTCGAACGCCAGTTGATCTCAGAGGTTCTGATTTCCACCGGCGGCAATCGGAAGCGCGCAGCGGCCGATTTGGGAATCAGCTATAAGGCCTTGCTTTACAAACTCAAGCAGATCGAAGCGGAAAACCACTCCGCGTTCTGCAGGAACGGAGTCGCACAATGAAATCTGGAAGCCTTCTCGCGGCGGCAGTTCTTTTTCCGGCACTATTCTGCCCCGCTCAGGACAAAATGCCTGCTGCAAAAGACGCGGCCAAGTCGGCTGTGCCCGAAAGCTACATCATCGGCGCGTCCGACAATATCACCGTAACCGTATTCAAAGAGCCAACCTTGTCGAGCAGTTTGCTCGTCCGGCCTGACGGAATGATTTCGATGCCTCTTCTCGGCGATGTCAGGGCTGCCGGAAGGACAACGCAGCAGTTGGCCGACGAAATTACGGTCATGCTCAAGAAGTTCATTCAGGATCCTAATGTCACGGTTGTCCTGGCCCAGGTGAACAGCAAGAAGATTTACCTGCTCGGCGAAGTTGCAAAACCCGGGCCGGAGGAAATGACTCCCGGCATGACCTTCCTTCAGGCAATTGCCACCGCCGGCGGACTCACGCAGTTCGCCAACTCAAAGAGGATTTATATTTTGCGCATTGATGACGGGAAAGAAAAGAAGATTCCCATGCAATACAAGCGAGCGTTGAAGGGCGACATCTCACTCAATCTCGATTTGAATCCGGGCGATACGATTGTTGTACCGTAGGGGTGCCAAATGAAAGCAAGCAGCACACTCTGGGCAATTTTCTTCGTTGTTAGCTCCGCGGCAGGAGCGCAGGTTGTACCCTCGATTGAAGGTCCTTACTACCGGCTGCCGATCAGCGGGACCCTTCACTACGATTTGCGCTACACGCAGACCGCGCAGTTCTACGACGGATACACAGAGCAGATGGGCGTAGCTTCCGGAGAGTTGGCCTACGCAAATACAAGCGCAGTGCATCCCCTTGCCCTGGTCTATACCGGCGGCGATAGCTGGACCATATCCGGCCCGCCAAATGAAACCGGGGTGTTCCAGCACATGTTGGTTTCAGAAGGGTTAGTCAGGCGCGACTGGTCGCTGAAGCTGATGGATGAAGCGAGCTACATGCCTCAAGCGCCAGTCACTGGATTTTCGGGAATCATTGGCGTGGGCACCCTGCCGGGCGAGCCGGGCTACCCGACCCAGCCGATTCTGACACAAAACCTGAGAAGCGTTTCTAACACCGTCGGTCCGGATTTCACGCACACTATCGGCCATGCAACAAGCCTTGATCTCGGCGGCAGATACTCGATCCTCAGGTTTCCGGATGGGATTGGACTGGCTACCGATTCGGTGCAGGCGAACGGACAAATGACCAGGCGGCTGGACGCGCGGAATTCACTTTTCGGCCAGTACATTTATGGGGAATTCAGCTATCCAGCGTACCCCCAGCTGACCATGGACACACAATCCGCGCTGTTTGGCTACCTTCGCACATGGAACAGGCAGTTCAAGACGAGCGTTTCGGCTGGGCCGGAGTGGGTACAGACCTCTAACAACCCACTCGTTCCTCCGTCGACGAGTCTCACTGCCAATGCGAATGCGACCTACGCCCTAAGGACCTCAACGACGGCAACGGTCAGCTATATCAGGGGAGTTACCGGAGGCGCCGGGGAGGCAACTGAGGTTGCCATACACAACGACGATGTCTCCGGAGCGATCACGCAACTGTTCGGAAGGAGATGGACCGTCAGCGCAACGGGCTCGTACATGCGCACCCAGGGCCTGGCACTGCAGCTCGATGAAACCGTCGCAACGAACACGGAGCTTGGAGAGGTGTCGGCTACGCGGCGATTTGGCAGATACTTCACGGTGTTTGCAAATTACACGGCAATTCAGCAGTCATCGAACGCCGGGCTCTCGGCAAATATTGTCAACGGGCTGTCGCAGGTGGTCGGATTCGGCGTCGCCTACTCTCCGCGGGATATCAACTTGAAGAAGTAACTCATCAGGGAGGACTATGCTCGGGCATCGTGAACTGACAATGCAGGACTACGAGGAAATATTGAAACGGCGGTTCTGGCTGATTTCGATTTCCGCGATCCTCCTTCTGGCGATTGGTCTCGGCGTCAGCTACACCCTGCCGCCGCAGTACGTGTCAAAGACGCTGGTGCTCATTGAGCAGCAGAAGGTTCCGGAAGACTATGTGAAGCCGGTCGTCGATGAAGATCTGGGCGCGCGGCTGGCGTCGATGCAGGAACAGATACTGAGCCGCTCGCGCATTGAGCCGATCATCGAGCGATTTGGCTTGTATGCCGGCAATAAGTACACCATGGATGACCGTGTCGATATGACGCGAAGAGCAATTAAGGTGGATCCGATCCCTGCCGGCCAGTCGTCTCATGGAATGCCGGGTTTTTATATCACATTCAAGGCGCAGGACGCGCGCACTGCCCAGCAGGTATGTGGCGAGATCACATCGCTCTTTATCAGCGCGAATTTAAGCGCGCGCGAGGAGTCCGCCGAGGGCACCACAGATTTTCTGAGGCAGCAACTCGCGGATTCGAAAAGGAATCTTGACGAACAGGACGCAAAGCTCGCGGCCTTCGAGCGCCAGTACATTGGCAAACTTCCCGAACAGGAATCGGCGAATACGAACACTCTTACAGCACTCACGACCCAGCTTGACGCCGCAACGCAGTCGGTGAATCGCCTGCAGCAGAATGTGACATTCATAGAGACCATGATTGCCCAGCAGCCGCAGGATTCGTCCAACGCCGATCCCTTTACGGGCTCCTCGCCTGACTCACTAAGTTCTCAGCTCAAGGATGCGCTCAAGCAGGAGAAAGAATTGGAGGCGCTCTACACGCCCGATTATCCGGATGTAGTAGCGATGAAGCGAAGGATTGACAATCTGCGCGCGGAGATGGCGCAAGACACGGCCAAGGAGCCAGCGCAAGACACAGCCAAACCAGTGAAAGGCAAGCCTGCTACGGTTCGTCCCGATTCGCCGCAACTCCAGCAGTTGAAGGCGCAACTTCGCGGTGAAAGACAATCGCTGTCCCTCGCCAAGCAGGAACAGAATCGAATTGAGCAGCAGGTTCGCACCTACGAAGCGAGGATTGAGTCAAGCCCAATGGTCGAGGAGCAGTACAAGCAGATCACGCGCGACCATGAAACGGCCCTCCAGTTCTACAACACTCTTCTGACCAAGATGAACGAGTCGTCCATGGCAACCGCTCTTGAACACCGGCAGCAGGGCGAACAGTTCCGCGTGATGGATGCTCCCAACCTTCCGGACGCGCCTAGTTTTCCTAACCATTTGATGTTTGCCGGCGGGGGCCTTGCATCTGGTCTTTTTCTAGGTTTGATGCTCGCTGGGTGGCTAGAGTACCGCGATATTTCCCTGCGTAATGAAGGCGATGTTTGGGCCTTTACCAAGCTGCCAACGCTAGCCGTCATCTCTTACGTCAACGAACTGGATCACCCGCACGCACGCCGCAAGCGGGGAAAGCTATTCTCTCGAACTACCGAACCCATTGAAAGCGCGTCCGGATAGCTATGTATAGATCCTTCTTCGGCCTTCGCGCCCTTCCTTTCGGAGCCAGTCCAGATCCGCGATTTCTCTTCCTGAGACCGCAGATCAAGGAAGCCCTCGCCTGCCTGCAATACGGCATTGCGGCACGCAAGGGCTTTGTGGTGTTGACAGGAGAAGTTGGAACAGGAAAGACAACCTTGCTCAGGTCGGTCCTGGACACGTTCGCCAAGGGGCGCATCTCAACAGCTTTCATTTCCAATCCTCGTCTCGATGTACTCGATTTTTTTGAGATGGTGCTGACTGACTTTGGTATTCCTCCTCAGACAAGGACGAAGTCGGCAATGCTCTTGCAGCTCAATAGCTGGCTCATCGAACGCTTCCGCGCCCGTCAGTTATGCGCCATCGTGGTTGATGAAGCGCAAGACCTTTCCTGGGAACTTCTCGAGGAGATTCGCTTGCTGACCAATCTCGAGACCGCTTCAGAGAAACTTGTTCAGATCGTTCTATCCGGCCAGCCTGAGTTTGAAGAGAAACTTTACAACGCCAACCTTCGTCAGCTTCGCCAGCGTGTCTCTCTGTGGTGCAGAACCAAGCCGCTGAATGGCGAGGAGACGCAGGCTTACATGGAAGAGAGATTGCGCATCGCAGGAGCCAGGGAGCTTGTGTTTTTGCCGGAGGCTGCGGAGCTTGTCTATCGCTACTCGAAGGGAATTCCCCGCATCATCAATTTGATCTGCGAACACGCCTTGATCGACGCTTATGCCGAACAGGTCAAGCCGATTCCGTCGCACATTGTCGAATCGGTTGGCCTGGAACTCGACCTTGCCGAGCATCCTTTTATGATCTCGTTTCCCGCTATGCAAGTGTTGATGAAGCGCACCATGCAAACCAATATGCTCAACAGCATAACGCCCGTCGCCGACGGCATGGATTCATTGAAGGAACGTGAAATATGAGCCGCATATACGATGCACTTCAAAGGGCTGATCTTGAGCGGCAAGCCGCCCAGGGAAAGGACGCCCCTGAAAATCCTGAACCGTACTTTGAGTCCGGCCCAGAGGATTTGCCGCCGATCGAGGCCGGTGTCAGCCTTGAGAACACGGTTCTGCATTCATGGAAACCATCCCTGGTCTCACTTCCGACGCTCGGAGACCGCGGCGAAAGCATCGAGCAATTTCGCGCCCTGCGCTCGCAAATCTACCAGTTTCGCGATCAGAATCCGCTCAAGACAATCCTTGTCAGCAGCGGTATGCCGGCGGAGGGCAAGACCTATGTAGTGGCGAATCTGGCGGTGAGCCTGGCGCGCAACCGGAATAACACTGTTTTGCTCATTGACGCCGATCTGCGCAGGCCAGCACTCCATGCAATTTTGGGCGCGCCAAGCGCGCCTGGACTCACGGAGTATCTCGCTGGAACCGCAGAGGTGACCGACATCCTGCAGCGCAACGAGAATCCCCGAATTGTTGAAGGGGGCGTCACGCGAGGCATTCCGGATCTCGCGTTTATTCCCGCTGGTGCGGGTGGCGACAACTCGTCGGAACTCGTTGCCAATCATCGCATCGAAGAACTGGTAGCCGCCCTTTCACCGCACTTTGACTGGATCCTGATCGACTCTCCGCCGGTGCTCGCGTTTGCGGACGCAATCGACGTGGCTCGCGCCGCCGATGCAGTGCTGCTTGTTGCCCGCGGAGCAGCCACGCCTTACGATGTTGCGCAGCGCGCGCAGGCCGCCTTCGCCAATTCGCGCATCCTGGGGTTTGTGCTGAATGCGGTCAAGGATTCTCCGCGCCGCACTTCGTATTACTACGACTATGGCAAGCAGGACGCGAGCATCGGATCGCCCACACGAAAGGATAAGCGGCGGCAAGGATGATCAGACTTTTCAATGTCTATTATCCAACTCGGACTTTGGTGCTTCTTATTTGCGAGGTGCTCCTCGTTGGCAGTTCATTTCTGCTGGCCACCACTTTCCTCATGGGTCCGGATGCATACATTGTTCTAATTTATGAGGCCGGCTTGCTGAAGATTGCCGGCATAACTGTGCTCACACTGCTACTCACATATTACTTCGACCTGTACGAACCACGGCGCATCTCCGAGGACTGGGAGATTTATTTTCGTCTGCTGCTGGTTCTCAGCGTGCTGTCTTTTGTCCTCGCTGGACTCGTCTATTGCTTCCCGGACCTGGATGTCGGCCCTTATGTTTTGTCCGTTGGGGTTTCCATTCTTGCGGTTCTCCTTGTCCTCTGGCGCGGGGCCTATGAGTGGATTATTGGTCTCCCCATGTTTAGGGAACGGGTTTATGTTCTGGGTTGCGGCGAACGAGCTCGCGCAGTTGTCGATCAACTACGGGGCAGTCGCGATGCCGGCATGGAAGTCGTAGGATGGCAAGGCGCAAGCGAAGGCCCCAGTCAAGCAGATCGTTTCTCGGCCGACCTTCGTGGCTTTCGCGGTCCTCGGCCCGGAGTTGATCGCGTTGTGGTTGCCATGGAGGACCGTCGCGAATCGATGCCTGTTCGGGAACTGCTTGACCTTCGCCTCTGCGGTGTCGTCATTGAGAATTCCAGTTCGCTTATGGAGCGGCTATCGGGCAAATTGCCGCTGGACGGACTCAATCCGAGCGTTCTTATCTTCACTGAAGGCTTCCGCATGAGCACGTCGCAGCAGCTCTTCCGGCGTCTGCTTTCCTTCGTGGTCTCCTTTGTCGCGCTGACTATCTGCCTGCCATTCCTTCCGTTGATCATTCTTGCGGTGCGCCTATCTTCGCCGGGACCGATTTTTTTCAGCCAGACACGTGTCGGGCAACGCGGGCGTTTGTTTACCGCCTACAAGTTCCGCACCATGCGGCAAGACTCTGAAGCGCAAGGAGCCGTGTGGGCGTCCAAAGACGACCCGCGCGTCACTCGGGCCGGCAGGTATTTGCGCAATACCAGGCTCGACGAAATTCCGCAACTCTGGAACGTTCTTCGCGGAGATATGGCCTTTGTCGGACCCCGCCCTGAGCGCCCGGAATTCGTGAAATGGCTCAGTGACGAAATTCCCTTTTACGACCTTCGCCACATGATTCGACCAGGGATTACCGGCTGGGCGCAGGTGCGCTACCGGTACGGCGCAAGCCTGGAAGAAACAAAGCGCAAACTCGAATTCGATCTTTATTACGTCAAGCACCAGTCGATCGGTCTCGATCTGCTCATTATGTTCGAGACAATTAAAACCATCATTCTGCGAAGAGGCGCGCAGTGAGGATTGTCTTCTGGCTGTCGATGATCGGCATCCTCTACACCTACGTGGGCTATCCCGTGCTGATGTGGATGCTAGCTCGGTTGTGCCCACGGCCCTGGCTTGTCAGCACGATCTCTCCCAGCGTGAGTGTGGTGCTTGCGGTGCACAATGGCGCCGCGCTGCTCCCGCGCAAGATCGAGCATCTGCTCGGTCTTGATTATCCCGGCATCAAAGAGATCATCATCGTTTCAGACGGCTCGACCGACGGCACGATGGAGTTGCTGGCCTGCCAGCACCATCCGCGTCTCACCACGGTCATTCTTGCTGAGCATCGCGGCAAGGCGGCTGCCGTAAACGCCGGAGTAGCGAAAGCCACGGCAGAAGTGATCCTCTTCGTGGACATCCGGCCGGAGATTGCTCCAGGCGCGATTCAACAACTAGTCAGTAACTTCGCCGACCCGAAGGTCGGTTGCGTAGCCGGTGAACTGATTCTGCGCAGTGGAACTCACGACGAGGCATCCGCGGCTGTCAGCGGGTTCTATTGGCGTTATGAAAAGTGGATCAGGACATGTGAGTCGATTTGCGGTTCTCCGGTAGGCGTGTATGGTGGCTTCTACGCGATTCGCCGCGAGCTTGCCGTGCAGCAGCCAACCGGGATGATCCTCGATGACATGTTTCAGCCGCTTTCGATTATCCGCCAGGGTTATCGGTCTGTCCTTGACGCGCATGCTTATGTCTACGACGTCTGGCCCGAGAAAATTGGAGAAGAGTTTCATCGCAAGGTGCGCACGCTTGCGGGGAACTTCCAGCTCTTTCGTCTTGCGCCCTGGACGCTTTCTCCGTGGAATCCAGTTCTCTTTCAGCTTGTTTCTCACAAGGTCATGCGCCTCGTGGCGCCTTACCTTTTGATTCTTCTATTCATCTCGACATTGGCTCTTTCGGGCGGATCACTTTTCTTTGCCGCATTCGCCGCGCTTCAGATTTTCGGTTTGATTATCGCTATCGCCGGGCTGCATTACAGGATACCCGTACTGCATCGCGTTGCGGCGCCTGCCAGTGCGATGCTCGTACTCAAAGCGGCCGCTGTGGTAGGTCTTTACAGATTTATCTTCACGCGCGGCCCGCTGTGGAAGATATGGACTTCTAATGAGCCAGGAGAGCTGTCCTCAGTTACTGAAACGGCGAACCCCACTCTGCCGGAACCAGTCGAAGCTACCGCGGCAGATGACCAGTGTAGAATTCCCTTGAAAGACTCAAATCGATGAGAGGAGCATCAGGCCGTTATGAAACACTCGAAGGTTCTGTTCATCTCCATATTGGGAATCGGAGCCATCGCTACCGGCTACGGTCTTCACAATCACATCGTCAATGTCAGGGCGGCAAAGCTGGAGCATGTCGTTGCGCCTAAGCCCTACTTTCCCCCAGGCTCCGTCTGGACAAAGGACATAAGTCACGCGCCCCTCGATCCTCAGTCCTCCACAATCATTTCCTGGCTCGCGGATGCGGGCGGGTGGGGATTCGGAAAGATGAACGTCGAATTCGGCATGCGGGTGTTGCGGGCGGATGCTACCACCCGGCGGGTTCCCTTTCGTAAAGCTCCGGGGTTTATGGCCGGGGATTCCGACAACATAACAACCATTCCCCTTCCACCCGGAAGCGGCTTGGAATCGTGCGAGGGCGACTGCCAGCTCATGGTAGTCGACCGCAGCCACAACAAACTCTACGAAACTTACTCGACCCATGTTGACGAGAATTCCGTTACAGCACAATTTGTCGCGGTATGGGACCTCAGCCGTGTCTATCCACCGTCAGGGCGCGGAGATCAGTGTACCAGCGCCGACGCAGCCGGCTTCCCGATTGCTCCGCTGCTTTTCAACGCCGACGAATTAGCCGCAGGGCACATCGACCACGCCATTCGCTTCATTCTTCCCAATCCGAGAATTCGAGCGCACGTTTTTGTGCATCCAGCCACGCACGCCGGCGCTCCGCGTGGGCCCGTTACCGCTCCACCCATGGGCGCTCACTTCCGCCTGAAAGCCTCGTTTGACATGTCGCAGTTGACGCCTGCGGCACAGGTCGTTGCGCGAGCCATGCAGAAATATGGCATGTTCCTGTCTGATGGTGGCAATATGGCACTCACAGCCCAGAACGACAAAGATACAACTGCAAAGTACACAGACATGGATTTCGGCGCCCATGATTTGCAGGATCTGAAAGTAACCGACTTTGAAGTCCTCGATATGGGAACGCCAATCCGGTTGACCGATGACTGCGTGCTAAATCAGTGACGCTAAAGAAGCCTATTCCGGCTCAATCTTAGCGGAATCGCCGTGTGAACGAAGGCTACGCGCTGTTGAGAATAAAGGCAGTCAGTATGTTCTGGACGATTCTTGTGCCAGCGATATTGTGAACGGAGATATTGAATGAGTACTCCAGCCGAGTACCGGCCGCTACTCTCCATTGTTGTTCCGGCCTTCAACGAAGAAGCCACGTTGCCTGAAATCGTGGCGCGCCTGATTGCGGTTCCAAATGCCGGCGAAATCATCATCGTAGACGATTGTTCCACCGATGGAACGCCGGCAATCGCCGACCGGCTGGCCGCGGAGCACCCGACGGTCAAAGTCGCCCACCATCCCAGGAATATGGGCAAGACCGAAGCGCTGAAGACGGGTTTTGCATTGACTACGGGGCAGATCGTCATCGTGCAAGATGCCGATCTGGAATACGACCCCGCGGAAATCGGCGACGTGATTGCACCCATCGTGGAAGGCTACGCGGATGTGGTTTACGGCTCGCGCTTTCTGGTGCGCAAGGCATCGCGCGTGCTCTACTTCTATCACTACCTCGCCAACAAAGGGCTGACATTTCTTTCAAACCTGTGCACGAACGTCAACATGACAGATGTCGAAACCTGCTATAAGGCGTTTCGTGGCGAGATTATTCGCAACATGACGATTACTAGCTCCGGATTTGGTTTCGAGATTGAAGTCACCGCGAAAGTGGCCAAACTTGGCGTCTCGATCTACGAGGTGCCAATTTCCTACCACGGACGAACTTACGAGCAGGGCAAGAAGATCGGGATGACAGATGGCCTCGCGGCGGTCTGGTATATCTTGCGATTCAACTTTCTATGCAGCCTCGATGACTCTTTTCGCGTACTCCCTGAGGCCGGAAGCGTACAGCGCGCCGCCGAACGGAAGGGACGTTAGCCATAAACCGTGGCTCAGCACCGTCGGTCCAGATGGTTTGTCAGAATGCCCGTGATAACACGCAGTCAGTATCGAATCGGCCGATTCTCCCTCTAAGAAGTGGTTTACGAGCAGTTCCATTTACGGGAGTCTGAGGTCAGAAAGGAGCCTCTCCGTGAGAAGCGGTGCATCGGTGCCGGTGAGCAGATATTATCGCCCGGAGCTGGATGTCCTTCGCTTTCTCGCGTATTTACTTGTATTCTTTAACCACACGTTGCCAACGAAGACTCATCCCAGCGTCTTCGTTGATCACTTCCTTCGGGGCTTAGCTCCCGCATTCTATGGTTCTCTCGCCGTCACCAGGTACGGGCTCAGCCTCTTCTTTACCCTCAGTGCCTTCCTCATTTGCGAACTATTGATTCGTGAGCGCGAGATTGCCGGTACCGTCGGGATCAAACAGTTCTATATTCGGCGCATCTTGCGAATTTGGCCGCTCTATTACTTTGCACTGACCCTCGGTGTGATATTTGCGTTTCTGCCTGGCGGCGATCGCAGCGAAATCATTGGCATCGGCTGGTTTGCCATCTTCATGGGCGCCTGGCATAGCTCTCTTTATGGTTTTATTGGCAACCCTGTCGCCCCTCTGTGGAGCATCTCTGTCGAGGAACAGTTCTACCTTCTCGCCCCGTGGGCCGTGAAATGCTTCAACCGCAAGTTACTCTATGGATTCTGTGCTTTGCTGATTGTTGTTGCCAGCGCTGAACTCTATCACTTCGGCAGAACATCGGCAACATGGTATCGGATTTGGGGAGACTCATTCGTTCAGTTTGAGTGCTTCGCCGCCGGAATCCTGTTGTGCCTTGTCCTTCGTGGACGTGTGCCCCGAATGGCCGCCTGGAAGAGACTGATCCTGATCATCAGTTGGTGCCTTTGCTGGGAGGCCTCCGATTATGGACTGCATTACCGTTATGTCCACGCATCTGTTTCGCCTGGTTGCTGGCCGCTCATGGGTTCGTATGCGCTTGCGCCGCTGGGGGCGGTCTTGCTGATCGTTGCATTTCTAGGCGCAGATCCGAAGCTACTCCCTCGATGGGCCACCTATCTAGGGCGAATATCGTTCGGCCTCTACGTTTATCATGAGTTTGCTCTTGCCATCACGCATGCGCTCGGGCTTGATAGCCTCAATCTTGCCAAAATTCCCAATTACGCTCTACAGGCTTTTCTGACCGGGGGATTGAAGCTCGGAATACCCTTCGGTCTGACCGTCCTCATGGCGGCCCTGTCTTACCGCTACTTCGAGACGCCATTTCTCAAGATGAAGGCGCGCCATGCGGTCATCCAGAGCCAACCGGTTGGGGCAATCACAGATCGTTCGGTCCCATAGCTCGTTTTCCAAGTTTTATCCGGGAGCTCACTCGACTATGAAACAAAGTAATGAAATCCAGTCCGGCAACGACTCCAGTAAACGCAGTTTACGGTGGTTGTCTTCACGACTCCTGCCTGTGCTGATGGTTTTGGGGTTGGCGCTCCGCATGGCAATAACGATTCATGGTGGATTGGACACGCCGCCCGTATTCGGCTCGGATGCCAGCGAATACGACTCTTATGCCTGGAATCTTGCCCAGGGACATGGATTCAGCGGAATCAGCCCCGACGTGAAAAAAGCCGATGGACAATTGCTGGAGCATCCGACAGCCTATCGTGCTCCTGGAACATCGGTGCTATGGGCGGGTCTGTATCGGTCCTTTGGACATCGATATGGCGTTGTGCGAATTTCGCAGTGTGTCCTGGAAACGCTGACGATCATGCTTGTTTACGGAATCGGGCGCAAGTGCTTCAGCGCTGTGGTTGCGCTACTGGCAGCTGCAATCTACGCTGTGTGGCCGACGGCGTTGTTTTACGCGAGTCAATTGGGATCTGAGCCACTGTACACTTTTCTATTCTGCTGCTTCATCCTGATCTCGCTGCAATTCGCGGATCGCGCGAGCTGGCCGCGTTCTATTGCCGCGGGAGTCCTTCTCGGTCTTGCCATGCTGACGCGAGGAAACGCAATAATGATGGTTGCGCTGATGGTCCCGTGGTCGGTTTGGCAATTTCGGAGGACACCGCAACTAATCGTCCGCGGCTTAGCCATTTCACTTGTGGCTTTGGTCATGCTTCTGCCTTGGACGATCCGCAACTACTGGACATTTCATTCATTTGTTCTGATCGAAACGGGGGGAGGAGATGTCTTGCTCGGCAGTTACAACCGAGTAATAGCATCCGACCCGCTCTACTATGGCTACTGGATATATCCGACCTCCGGACTTCCAGAGTACCGTGCGCAAATTACCGCGCCAAACAACGAGGTGATCCGCGATCATGTCGAAACAGCGCTGGCCATTAAATGGGTGCGCAGTCATCCTGAGAAACTGTGGTACCTTGTCGAATCACGGTTCCGCCGGTCGTGGACCCCGTTTCTGCAATTGAAAAGCCCGATGCTTTACCGGGTTGGCGTACTGATGTCGTGGGGACCGATTTTGGTTCTTTTCGCGCTGGGTTTCTTTCCTAGTGCAATCTATTTCCTGAGGACGAACAATCCAAGCTGGATAGTCCACTTGGGAGTGTTCCACTTTGTCTTAACTGCACTGGTCTTCTGGGGATCGTCGCGATTTCGTTACCCGGTTGAAGGCCTGTGCATTATCCTGGCGAGCGCCACTCTTGTTTGGCTTTGCGAGAACGTCGGCAGACTAATCCCCGCCTTCGCGTCCCGCACAGGCAGCCCCGGCACGAACTAGCGAGATCCAATAGAACAAACTCTGGGCAAAAAAGACCGTAGGCTTTTTGGCATTTGCCATAGAGGCAGAGCTTTGGGAAATTGCTACACTCCGTTGTTTGCTGCGCGCCGGGCTCGCGAAGTGTCCCGATAAAGGCCCATGTAGGCATCGACCATAGTCTGTAAAGCAAAGCGCGAGTGGAACGCCTGTTCCGCGTTCATCGAGAATAGCTTCCGTTCCGCGTCGCTGTCCGCCAGCTGAAGAATCGCCGCAGCCATTCCGGCGCAATCCGAAACCGGCACTGTGAACCCTGCCTGCGCCAGCCGTACAACTTCCGCCATACCGCCCACATCAGTCACGATTGCCGGGAGTCCCAGTGAGAAGGCTTGCAAAAGTGACATGGGCAATCCTTCCGATTTCGACGACATAATGAACGCGTCGGCCGCGGAAAAGAACGGCGCCACGTCGAGTTGCTGCCCCCAGAATTTAATTTGGGAATCGATGCCCAACTCAGTGGCCAAACTCTCCAAAGCTTTTCGTTCGCTTCCATCACCCACCATCCAAAGGCGTAAGTCCGGCCTGGACCGAAGCGCAATACGAAAGGCGTTCAGCAGCAATACATGGTTCTTTACAGGCTCAAGCCTGCCGACGTAAACCAGCGTAAATCCCTCTTTCCGAGGCCAGAGTTCTTTCGGCACGCGCACTACAGGTACCGCGCCGTTGTAAACGCGCACAATCTTTCTGGACGCGACACTGTGAATGCTTTTCATGTTATTCACGGTTGCATCGCAAATACCGGCGACCCAGTCGCAGCATGTCGCCGCAAAGGCATATTTCAACTCCGCTATGAACCTGCGCGGTAGGCCGACGAGACTATGCCGGGTCGACACAATACTGGGCACGCCTGCCGTTCGGGCAGCAACGGCGGCATAAACTGTCGGCGTCGGGTTATGAAGGTGAACCACGTCGGGATGTGATTCCCTGAATGTGCGGAAGAAGCTCCACGTGGCGTCCGGCAAATGCTGACCCAAGTTAGCGTTTACCACGAAACCATCGACTCGCATCTGTTCGCCGAGCGGGCCAAGAGACGCTATTGCGTATACGCGCGGGTCGTGGCCCTGCTCCCGCTGCAGGCGGCACATCTGCGAGACGAGCGTCTCGGCCCCGCCGATCTCCATGCTGTCAACCACATGTGCAATTCTCATTCAGGTTGTTTAGCCTCCGACAGCACGGCACTGATAAGCCTCTATTTCAGACATGGATCGCTGCGAGCTGCCGACCGTTCAAATTAGTGCATCAGATTCAGAATTCGAAGCATGATGTACATCACGAGTATCAGCGCGACTACCAATCCACCAGCATAAGGAAGCACGCGCACGAGCCGCATTCGGGGAACAACCATCCCTCGCCGCAAAGCCATCTCGAAAACCACTTCGGCCATGCCGCCCAAAAGAAAGAACGTCATGACAAAAGCGCGCGAAAGAAACCACGCCGAAACCAGAAAGCCCGTCAACGACAAAAACAGCACACGACCCAGGCGGTTCACCTCCGCCTTGTCGATATCCTCAATCTTCCATGTCGTCGTTGGAAAGAGTCTTTCCTCGGGTAAAGTCGGTCCTGGTTCACTTATCTTCGAAGGCGAAGCAATCTCCAGGGAGTCCCTCACCGTAGGAAACAGAAAAAGGCACCAGAAGAAGAACCCGAATAAACCAAGCTCTGCCAGGCAGACTGCGACCGAGTTGTGCGCTGTAAGACCGATATAGCCCGGCAAGTGCCCGAATCCTACGCCAAAAAACGGATGAGACTTCAGCAGTTGCAGGCTTTCGCCCCAGAGAGCCGTGCGGTCTTCGCCCGCACTGGCAGAGATACCGCGCCCGCCGGTGAAGTTCAAGGCCATTGCGGCAAAGAACAATCCACCTCCCAACAGCAATGAAGGCAGCGCGCCGATGCGCCGCCGTGCCGCAACTACCGCCACCGCCACCAAGGCCAGCAGGTCCCCGCGCGAGTGCGTCAGGAACACCCCGTACAGCAATAAACACACCGGTAAGATCACAAAGACAAAGTTTCGGGGCACATTCGTCGGGCGCCAGAAGATGAACATCAGCGGAATCACGCAGACGATCAGTTGGCCAAGGTCATTCGGGTCGTTGATCTCTCCTAGTCCCCTTAGCCGATAGATCGTCTCTCCTGTGGGGTTCCTCATTGGGAGAAGGTAAGGTTGCTTCATATTCCATAAAGCCAATTCCGCACTCCCTGGCTCTAACGATTGGGGCGCACCGTTCCGCGGAACACCATGAAGCAGATCAAAAGACCCATGAGCAATCACAAAAAGGCAGATGAACAGGAGCATAAGAACGATAACCCGCAATCTTCTCTTCGTGTTGCAGTGCAGACACACAAGAAAATATGCGAACGCGCACGGGATGAAATCTAGAAATGCCTGAACGCCTCCTCCGGGCCAATGCACCGCGATAAGCACAGACAGAAAGACGGCAAACGCCAATCCGATCAAAGCCAAAGACTGCGGCGTCTTGAAGAGGAATGATTTTATCAGCGCAGGCAGCGAGACGAGCAGCACTAGTGCCGCAAGAATCAGCTCAATGCGGTAAACCGCCAGCGGCCCGAACATGGTTGTGGGCGTAAGGTAGTACGTAACGAAATAGAAAACGCTTAAAGCAAAGCCCATAATGAACGGCCTGATCAAAGGTGGCGGCAAAATCAGAATAACCGAAATGGCAGGGCCGAATCCATCGATATATACAGTCGAGAGGTGACGAGATTTCTAGCCAGCGCAGGTAAATTGAACATTTCGGGAGGTAAATGCGCAACAATGGCGAAAACCTCCAGCGCACCGGATTTACGAAGAATACCTTCGCTCCGGTGATGCCTACCCATGTACCTTGATGGCCTCCTGACGGTAATGGGAACTGCTCTTCAAAAACCTGCTTTCGACCAGATGCCACATGAGCAAACCGGCCAGGCCGATAAGGGAAAGACTGACAAGAAGGAAAATAGCTGGGTTCATCCCTGCAAGCCCGAGCGCAATCAGTGTCTGCAAAATCGGGAAATGAACAATATATACGCCATACGAAAAATCGCCGTATCTCGCAAAGTTTCCGAAGTAGTGCCAAAAGCCAAAGACAAATACCAATCCGGAAATCCAGAAAACATCAAGGTTTCCCCTCATGAACCAATGGTCGAGAAGAAATAAACCGATCGTAATTCCGGCAATGCTTAAAAAGTGAAGCTTTAGCGTATCGAAATAGACCAAAAGCAAGATGCCCGCGCAGAAATACAAGAGCTGCCCCGGAAATTGCGCCCCCATCTGTGCGTAAAAACTGCGCCCACTATCCAGTGTATAAATGGCAGGTAATCTATACATTGCGCCCAGCAATGCAAAGCCGTACTTCCAAAGGCAAGAAAGGCAGAAGATTATCCCAATAACTTTCTTGGTTCCGAATCGGTTTGTCAAATAATGGATAAAAGGAACGATTAAATAAAAGCCGACCTCAATCTTGAGTGTCCAGAGCGCACCATTTACGGCTGGCATGGTATTCGACGTGAACACTCCCGGCAGCGAGGGCACCAAAAAGTTGAGAAACAAAAGATTTGCACCAAGATATTTCCAGAATCCAACGCCGAAGTATTGCGATATAGGCAACGTGCTCAGCGAACACAACGCAATAGCCGCTAGCATCACGCTGGTGAAGTAGGCAGGATAAATGCGCCTGATCCGCTTTTCGAAGTACGAACCTATGGAAGATGAACGGGTATAACTGCGATAAATTAGAAGCCCGCTGATTACAAAAAACGCTCTGACAGCGATTACCGCTGAAACGTACTTGTCAAATACAAAAAAAATAGAGAGGTGTGTCAAAGCATAGATATGCACAAAAACAACCATGGTCGCAAAAATCAGTCGAAGACAATCCAGGTTGTTTCTACTGAAGTCAGCGCTGCCTCTCACCCAAAGACCTCCTGGCTCATTCAGAATATCATCATGGCTTGTGGCCGTCGGGTACAATTCTGCTCTCGGATCTTGCCCTAGACAAGCCTCTGCTAGCATTTAACGATTCAGGAGCCCACGTGCGTCTTCTGCGCCGGCAGCGCGACTGGTCTACGCGGCAGCCGCGAGCTTAGTTTTCTTCCGAGATCGATCAATGGAGGTTCAAGAAAGTGATAAGTGAGGAAGGACGCGACCATCGTGAGCCCAATGAAAAGTAAAGGTCCAAAAACGAAATTTCTGATGCCAAGCGCCATAAAAACGAGGTAGAGGACAAGAGCATGAATTAAATACATACCATAAGAATACAAGGCGATCTTTTCAGCCACGGCATTGATAGGCTTATTGGTGGAGTTGTGAAATGCGTTGATCGCAAGTCCAAGAAGTAAGCAGAAAATCCAGCTGATCCAAAACTCGTTGACTCCAAGGACGGGCTAGGCCAGGCAGTAGCCGGAGAAGAGCAGGAGAAGGAATGGTGGCCAGAGCGCGGAGGGTATAAACGCACCGATGCGATTCCGAAGCGAATAGCAAAGGACTCCGCAGAGAAAGCACGGGATGTAGGCGGCCATATTGAGGTGACCTCCTGTATGCCAAAAGATAGAAAATCCTATATCTCAGATTCAAGCCAGCAGGCCGCGATCGATCAGGGTTCGTTCAGTTTGTAGACCTTCAAGTCGCCATAATATAGGTCAGAAGAGCGCCCGACCAGCGTGCTTTGATCGATCACCTCGGCCATACTCCGACGCAGACTCTCATAGAATGCCTCATCACCTTGCAATCCGCTGGTCATCACACGGTCGCCCGTGATGAAGTATCTTGCGTGGAACTGGTTGGCCGCCATCCAGGGATCGGTGCGCTCATAAGCGATATAGGGATGATCGTGAAGGGCAAGCCAGAAGGTGACGGTTCCGTACGCTGTCTGGCCCGGAGGGATGACACTCCGCAATTCTGCCGTAACCTTGTCGTAATTCGCTTTGCTGGCGGCATGAAGCAAGAAAACGTTGGCCGACATCTGCGCCGCAACCAACAGGCAGGATAGGCTAAGCAGGACGCGATGTAACCTCCGGCTTGAACTGGAGGCGGCAACCGCAGCGCCAATAACCAGGGCAAAGACTGGAGCCAGCAGCGCGAAGTAACGCGAAGTCTTGTTCACCGTGTAAATGAGCCAAAACACAGTGGGGGTGAGCAGGAGCAATTCAAGATAAAACCACCGCGGGCGCAGCTTCCAGAGAAGAAAACTGGCTGCCATGAAGAAGAGCGGTATGGGAAGCCTGACAGGAATGAATTCCATCCCGTGCCCGTGGAACATGTTGAGGCCGAGCAGGTCGGAGTAGCGAAGCCCCTCATGCAGGAATTTCGACCAGAGCGGTGTGCCCCCAGCGCGGCTCAGATATTCTGCGCGGAAGCCGGAGCGTCCAAGAGGAGCAGTAAGTATCCAGGCTGCGAAGGGCACGAGGCCGAGGCCGTACCCAATCCCGTAGCCGGTTGCGCCCCGCAGCGGAAAGGCGCCGCGCCCGCGATCCAGAACAATAGCCAGAATACCGATGGAGACGATGTATCCCAGCAGTGTGATATGGAATACAGTTCCCGCGGCGATGAGTATGCCGCTCAAAAACGCCCAGACGATGCGACCTTTCTGGGCATATTGCTTCATTGCTAGCAAAGAGGCCAGAATCGCCATAGTTGTAAGAGCCTCAGGCCGCGCGCTGCGGGAAGTGAGCACAACCAGGTTGTCGGTGGCTACAAGGAATGTGGCAACCAGGGCGCCCTCTACCCCGATCACGTCGCGCGCCATTCGATAAGTAAGAAGGATAATTGCAACACCGGCAAGAATTGATCCCAGACGGGCGGAAATCGAACTTGTTCCAAAGAGTCGAAAGGCCGCGGCGATAACAATCGCGGTTCCGGGTGGCCGCGCATCTATATGGTTTTCCAGCTCATTGGGGCCGAATGCGGGATTCGCAATTCCGTTGCCGTGAACCATGGAATAAGCCGGTCCAGAATACCAACTCTCATCCGGAAGCCAGCGATAAGACAGATAAGGGAGGGTTTGCAAAAAGAACAGGAGAATGGCAAAACCCAGCCCTCCGTAAACAGCGGCAGGAGTTAAAAATCGAGCTTGGCGCGGTGTTCCCATTGTCTCAGTGCAAGCTTTCCGCCGGCTCAACGAACTAATCGCAAAAGACATGAATTTTTCCCTCGGGCGGGATAGCGCATTCCGCTGATCACAAGGAACTACCTAGCCGCAAAATTCAGAGATAAATACCTGTCAAAGGTGGAGAAAGTCGCGAAATTTGTCAGTTCGTACGTATGAAACAGAACAACAATGGACGCCAGGATCAGGCGAAGGCAATCCAGATTGTTCCTGCTGAAGTCGGCCGTGCCTCTCATTCTACCTTCCTCGGAATTCCAGGGCGATGATTGCTCAACTTTGTTCCCCGAATCAAACCCACCCCAGCATTCATCCCGATAGTAATAGATGAAACTGAATCACGCCAGCATTTGTGCTCAAGGCCGCCTTGCTAGGGAGAAGGTGGGTCACGAATTGCAAATTGATAGCTCTCTCTGATGATTTTGACATAGAAGGGAAGAGTGCTCGATACTCGTGGGGAAAGTGTGATTGCTGCAGATTGGCAGCCCCTCAGAAGTCGGGGAAGACGCAAAGCGAAATTACGGTCGGTAGTGGTGCTGGAACTTTGCATTGGGGATGCTTGTTCGGGAAAGGGATCTCAGAATGAAAGTGCTACACGTAGTTGGAGCACGGCCAAACTTCATGAAGGCGGCTCCCGTTTATCGCGCGCTGGCTGACCAGGGGCACGAGCAGATACTGGTGCATACAGGCCAACATTATGACGCGCTCATGTCGGACGTATTTTTCAAAACATTAAGAATTCCAAATCCCGACGAAAGCCTGAACGTTGGATCGGGTTCACACGCGCAGCAAACCGCGGCAATCATGAGTCGATTTGAGCCAGTTGTACTGAAGCATAAACCGGACATTGTTCTTGTTTATGGCGACGTGAATTCTACCGTAGCGGCGGCACTGGTATGCTCCAAGCTCGACATTCGGGTGGGACACGTGGAGGCAGGCCTGCGCTCATTTGATCGCGCGATGCCCGAAGAGATCAACCGCCTGGTTACCGACCAACTTGCGGATCTTCTTTTCACTCCTTCAGCCGATGGCAATGAAAACCTTGCGCGCGAAGGCGTTGCCAAGGAGAAGGTGTTTCTCGTCGGCAACGTAATGATAGACACTTTGATTCAGTTCCTTCCCAAAGCGGACGAAATATTTCCGCAACTTAAGGCAGAGCTATCCCTGGATTCTTTTGGACTAGTTACGCTACATCGTCCTTCGAATGTCGACGACGAATCGACGTTCTTGCCGATGTTACAGGCGCTTGACAGGTTAAGCAGGGAGCTTCCCTTGATCTTTCCTGTTCATCCAAGGACACGCCAAAAGTGGTCTGCGCAGTTGGAGCAATGTAATCCGGACCTTCGAGCTATCGAGCCCTTGGGATATCTCGAGTTTCTTGCGCTGCAGAAGAACGCAAAAGTTGTGATCACGGACTCAGGCGGGATTCAAGAGGAAACCACGTATTTGGGAACACCATGCCTCACCTTGCGCGAAAACACCGAGCGGCCAATCACTGTGACCCTTGGGACAAATGTCTTGATAGGCCGCAATTGGAAATTACTCGAGGAAAAGTTTCATGAAGCGTTGCGCGGCAATCACAGCCAGAAGCGCCATCTACCTCTATGGGATGGCAAAGCATCGGAACGGATTGCAGAAATTCTTTCGCGCCAGGCTCATTAGCCTGGCGTCTCCATCCGCACAAAAGGCGCTCACAGTAAGAGATTTTGGAGTCTTTGACAGGCAATAGAACCGTATTTGATACTCAGACATGGCCGGCTGCATTCTGGTCAACTTCTGCAAGTTATGGCAACCTACAAAGGGAAAGTCAATTTCATGAAGCTCCCGCGACATGCAGAGATTTGGCTTTTACCATATCTAGCGGACCGCTTGAAAAAGATCGCGCGATCCGAAAGGCCGAAGCGCGCCTGGGTTGCCATTACCGATCACTATGAGCCACTGGGCATGGGCGCATCCGTTGAAACAGCCCTTGGCCGCGTAGCGCTATGGCGTGAGAAGTGGCCTCGCATTGCCGGCGATGCTTTTAAGGACGCGGCAGGCCAGTGTCCTCAATACACTTTCTTTTACCCGCAAGAAGAGTACCGGCGCGACCTGCTCGACGGCATCGCGGAAATTGTCCGCCTCGGTGTAGGCGATGTGGAGGTGCATCTACACCATGACAACGAGCAGCGTGATTCCTTCATCCGGAAAGTGACAGAATACTGTCGCCGCTTGACAGGCGACCACGGTCTGCTTCGACAGAAAGACGGCCGAACAGTATTCGGCTTTATCCATGGCAACTGGGCGCTGGACAACTCGCATCCAGATGGCAAGTGGTGCGGCCTGAATGGCGAGATTGCTTTACTGCGCGATCTCGGCTGCTACGCCGATTTCACCATGCCCTCTGCTCCTTCGGCGACCCAGGGGCGCGTGCTGAACCAGATTTACTGGTGTACAAACAACGCTGGCAATCGCCCCAAATCCTTCGATCGCGGAATAGAAGCCACGGTTGGCGGCGGCAGGCAAGGCGACCTGCTGATGATTACAGGACCGCTTGGTCTGCGATTCGGCGAACGGCTTCTGCCGCGCATGGAAACCGGCGAGCTTGCCGGTTACGATCTGCCAACTCCCTCGCGAGTGAGCCAGTGGTTCGATCTGGCGCCAGCCATCGGGGAAGACATTTTTTTGAAACTCTACACCCACGGCGCGCAGGAAAGGAATCTCGAACCGTTGCTTAACGGAGGTCTTGACAATCTATTCCGTTGGCTCGCGGAAGAAGCTGGCCGAAGAGGTGTCGAGATTCACTGGGCCACCGCCTGGCAGATGTACCAGGCTGCCGATACGCTGATACATGGCCGCAAACCCGCCGTGCCCTCTGGGGTTGTTGAAGCCTATCGAGCCTGACGCGGTCCCTCGCTTGCTGATTCTGAGCTTGCGGTTCATTTAGAAGACAATTACACACCGGGCACGGTTGCGGGAGAAAACAGCAAGCGATCTCGTATCAGTGCCAGGTCTTCGATGGAAAAGCGATCGCTTTCGACCGCGCGGGCATTGGCGCGCAGGTGATCCTCTTGCATCATTGAGAGCACCAGCGCATGAACCCCCGTGCCGTTCAAGGTTGCCCCAAAGATAGCTTCAGTGATTGTCTCCCAGTCCGCGCCGCGCAGCTTTTCGCGGAGTTCGGCAGGTACAGTCTCATCGAAAGAGATTGCCTCAAGAGTATCCTGCACTCGCGTGACGCGCTGCTCGCCGCCGAATGGATGATTGGCAATCAGAAATAGCCCGCGCCGGTTGTGCTGCGGAATTGCGGCTACCAGTTGATCAAAAGGATTGCCGCCATACTGCATTGCAGTTAGTGTCGCCGGTCCATTACCGATGCCTTCAGCGATCACCTCCGCGTCAGCATACAGGCCCACGCGACGCACCTTGCCTGCCTGCACCAACCTGTCGAGCGCCTCCATCAGGTCTTGCTGGTACAGCACGTCTCCGGTGGCCTCATGCAAAAAAAGCACATCGACGTAGTCGGTCTGGAGTTGGCGCAAGCTGCACTCAAGCGATGCTCGCAACCCTTCCACAGTGAACTCCCCACGGGTGACTTCACTGTCGGTGCTTGGGTCGACTTCTTCGCCTGAACCGAAAAGGTCGCGAATTCCCGGTACTTTTCGGGCTGCGCGGACCGCGGCACTCTTCCACTTGTTCGGTTTCTGCGGATCTATGCCAAACTTTGTCGCCACGACGGCTTGCGCGCGTTTACCGTGAAGGAACTCGCCCAGCACCGCCTCTGCTTCGCCAAATCCGTAACTCCGAGCCGTATCGAAGAGCGTGATTCCCTGGTTCCAGGCAACGTTCATTGCGCGCAGCGAGTCACTGCGGCCAACGCGCCCCAGTACTGATTCGCAACCGAATCCCAGCACCGATGTTCGTATTTCCCCGCATATGCACTGTCGCATTGCCTCTATTCTACCGCTCATTCACGTTAGTCAACCACTTTTGAACCATTTGCAGAAGTTATACCCAAAGCCTTCGAGGGCATGAAATACGATTCCAATTCAGCCAAAATCCTGGTCAGGGTCGCATGGTGCATTCTGTGCGCGGCGATTCGCACAGAGGCCGGTTGCCGATTCCGCTCGACTTGAACGAGGCACTTAGCTTCGCTGGCGATTGGCTAATTCTTTCTGCAACTTGCCCAATACATTCGCCACTGTTGCATCCCAAGTGTTCTTTTCGACGGCTTTCTGGCGAAGAGCGGCCAGTTCGGGCGTGTTAGCAACGAGCGCCTCCTCGATCGCGCGGACGAACCCCGGCCCGTCCTCAGCGGTCAATAATGCTTTGCCGAGCAGCTTTGCTTCAGGCAGTGGAACGGAAACGATCGGCTTTCCAGCAGCCAAATACTCGCGCAGTTTCAGGGGGCTCGACTGCACCATCAACGAGGTCTGCGTGAATGGCAGAATGCAGACGTCGATCACTTTGGCCCAGTTAGGCAATTCAGAGTAAGGCTTCACTCCTGCGAAAACGACGTTCGGTAAACGCTTCAGCACTGAGACATCCACCGCTGCGCGCCCGATCAGCAAAACTGTCCACTCCGGTCGAGCGCGAGCAATATCTTCCAGGATGCCGAGATCCACCCATCGATCCAGAAGCCCCCAAAACCCGATGATCGGCCGGGACATGGATTTCGCTTCCTCGGGGATTTGGGTGTCGGGCGAATTGGCCAGCGCGAACAGATCCGTGTCCACACCGTGCGGCGAAAGATGAATGTTGGCGTTGAGAGACTGGCGAGCATCCATCAACTTCTGGTTGCAAACGAAGACAATGTCCGCCGCAGCCGTAAGTTGGTCGTCCATGGCCTGCACGGCTATTCCATCCACGTCGGGCAGTTTCGAGTATTCGTCGATGCAATAAAAAACAGTTAGCTTTTCCCCCAGACGTTTGGCCAGGAACCCTGGATGCGGCACATGAAACCAGGCGATTGCATCATTGAAACCGAGTTTGCTAATGGCTCTGCGAATAAGCATTTGCGAGAAAGCGCGGTTCACAGCGCGAATAGCTGCAAAGCGGCGAAATGGGATTTGCGGCAGCGTCATGCGCCAGAAGTGTGGAGCAACCAATTGAGGTGCTTGAAAAGTCATGCGGAGCTTCCTCAATAGTTTACGTAGATCGCGAACATTCGCCTTGGGCGCGCGCAGCCCGGGAACCTCGACATAGAGCATCGGAAACCGGGCGCCGAGACGCCTGGCGATGTGGTGGCTGCTGGTGCGATTGTCGGCAAACCAGTCATTGCCAAAATAAATGAACTCCATTGATTTCCTCTCGGACAGCGGTGCGCGATCTTCTCCACAGTGAAGCCTGGAAGAAAATAGCTGGGAAGCCGAAAGCATCGCTGTGTAAGTAGTATAATCGCGCCATGCTGCGCTACCCAACACCGGTAACTACTGGAATTCGAGGCGTACTTCTTCATTTATGAATAAGTTTAGAGTTGGAATTGTCGGTGCGGGCTATGTCAGCGCGCACCATCTTCGCGCCCTCAAGTCGATTGCGTCGGTTCAAGTTGTGGGGATAGCTGACCTTGACCTGGACAAGGCGGAGGTTGTCGCCAAAGCATTCAATCTGCCCAACGCCTACGGAAGCACCAAGGAGTTACTCGCTTCCGGCGTGGATGTGGTCCACGTGCTTACCCCGCCCTCTTTTCATGCGCAGGTCAGCGTTCAAGCTCTTCAGGCGGGCGCGCACGTGCTGGTCGAAAAGCCGATGGCGGAGACCGTGGAGCAATGCGAACAAATGATGGCAGCCGCCAGTTCGAGCGGTCGCACGTTGGGCGTGGTTCACTCCGGCAGACTTGATCCGATCGTGAAGCGCGGAGTGGAAATTGTTCGTGTCGGAGAGATCGGCCAGGTTCTCTCGCTAGACTTTCATCGAAGCTCCGATTACCCGGCGTGGCCTGGAGGCGGCAAACTCCCGCCCCAGTACCGCAAAGGCTCCTATCCATTGCAAGACATCGGTGTGCATGGCCTCGCCATTGCAGAGGCGTTTTTGGGTCAGATTACGTCGACGGAGATCGATTTCCGCTCCACCGGGCTCGACAGCAACCTTGTGTTCGACGAGTGGACGGCGAGGGTGAACTGTGAGCGTGGACAGGCGCGCATGTACCTTTCATGGAATGTGCGCCCGATACGCAGCCAGGTGATTGTACATGGCACTCGCGGAGTGATGCAGATCGACTGCCTGTTGCAGACCTGCTACGTGACCAAGCTGCTTCCAGGGCCGAAGTTCGCTTCTCCTGTGATCTGCGCCATGCGCAACTCCGCGGCGAGCCTCTATGAAGTGCCGCGCAATGTGCTGAGATTCATAACCAAGCGACTGCCGGGAGCGCCGGGCATTCAACAGAACATCCGCGAGTTTTACGCCGCGCTGGAACAAGGTACTGTAGTGCCAGTGACCCCAGAGGAGGGCATGCGCCTGGTCAGGGCGATGGCCCCTGTGTCCGAGGAAGCCGATCGCCAGCGCGATGCTCTTAGGCAGGCGCAGCTGACGCCACGCGCACCGGCTGACGTTCTTGTAACCGGGGGAGGCGGATTCCTCGGTGGTGCGATGGTGCGCCGCCTGCTGCAAGAGGGTGCGCGGGTGCGCGCGGGTGTTCGCCGGATTCCCGGCAATCCGCGTCCCGGGATCGACTATTTCGCGGGCGACCTTGGTGACCCCGAATATGTCGATGTTCTCGTCGCCGGTGTGGACACGGTCTTCCATGTAGGGGCTGCGATGAAGGGTAGCCCGGCGGACTTCCAGCGCGGCACGGTTGCGGGAACCCGCAACGTAATCGATGCTTGTCTCAAGCACCACGTCGAGCGCATGGTTTACGTAAGCTCGGTGAGCGTGCTCGAGCATGCCGTGAGCCACGCCGGCAAAGTCTCCGAGGCTTGGCCGCTCGAACCTCACGCCGAACTGCGCGGAGCTTATACGCAGACCAAACTCGAAGCCGAGCGCATGGTGATAGCTGCGGCGAAAGAGAGAGGCTTGCCCGCGGTCGTGATTCGTCCCGGCGTAATCTTCGGTCCCGATGTTGAACCCAGTTGCCCGGCCGGCGGCTTTGCCATGTTCGGCCGCTGGATTGTTGTAGGCAACGGTTCTCTGCCGCTGCCGCTCGTCTACGTGGACGACGTTGTGGATGCGCTTCTGCTTGGTTCCTCGCGTCCTGGCCTGGAAGGCGCGCTGATCAACCTGGTTGACCCGGCCTTGGTCACGCAGCGTGAGTTCATCCAGATCGCCCGGGCAGCCAGGCCGAAGATCAAGGCCAGTTACATTCCAAAATTCGTGTTGATGACCGCATCAATAGGAATCGAGGCGCTCGGGCGTCTGCTTAAGCGCAGCGTGCCCCTGTCGAGATACCGCATCCGCTCCATCCGCCCACTCCATAACTTCGACCAGGCGGCCGCGCAGCAGCAGTTGGGATGGACGCCTCGGGTAGGCGTCGCCGAAGGCTTGCGGCGAACCTTTCCGGTCCCGCAGGCTTTGCAGTCCTCATCCTTGCCGCGGTGATCGGATTTGGAGAATAGTCATGCTCAAGATTGCTGTTGTCACGATGCATTTTCCCAGTTCGGCGCAGCCCACGCAGGGCAGATCCGCATATCAGACGATGCGACTCCTATCCCGGAAAGCCGATGTGCGAATATTTTATCCCCACTCGGTGTACCCTTCGTTGCTCAAGCCGCGGAGCCGCACCTACGACACTATTGACGCGGCTCATGGCGTGCCGGATGTAAAAGTTGGCTACTACGATTACCCAGCGCTGCCGCTGGTTTCCCGGCCGTTCAACGGATGGATGGCTGCCCGTGTCCTGTGGCCTCACGTTCGCAGCTTCGCGCCCGATCTCATTTTCAGCTACTTTCTTTACCCTGAGGGATTTGCCGCTCTCAAGATAGGCAAAGCTCTCCGTGTCCCTGTCGTCGCTATGGCCGTTGGGTCCGATGTCCACAGCATTTACGATTGCTTTACAGCAATGCACACCCGCACTGTGCTGCGCGAAGCGGATTTTCTGGTCGCGATCAGCGGAGATCTGCGCACGCGAATGGTAGCCATGGGCGCACCCCCGGAGAAGACGCGCGCCATCCTCAATGGCTGCGATGTTACTGTCTTCCATCCAGCAGACCGTCTGGCGGCTCGGCAGAAACTCGGCATCGCTCCGGCGGCGGAGGCCGTTGTTTACGTCGGACGCATGGACGTGAAAAAAGGCCTGCGCGAATTGGTGGAAGCAGCGGCTTCGCTGCACTTTCTTCGCCCTGCCTTGCAGGTATTTATGGTCGGAGAGGGACCGGACAGGCATCTGATCGAAGAGGTCATCCAAGCCAACAATGCGGCTGGCTACATCCACGCGCTGCACGGTTGCGCTTTCGACGATGTCGCTGTCTGGATGGCGGCTTCCAACCTGGTCACTCTGCCGAGTTATATGGAGGGTTACCCCAATGTGGTGGTTGAGGCGCTCGCCAGCGGCAGGCCGGTCGTCGCCACAAATGTGGGCGGCATCCCTGAGATCCTGAGCAACGAGTACGGATGCCTCGTCCTGCCTCGTGATCCATCGACGCTGGCGGTGGCCCTTGCATCCGTCCTGGACAAAACCTGGGACGCCAATGCCATCTCCGCGCACGGAAGCCGAACCTGGAAGGCGGTCGCGTCTGAGTTGTTCGAGATTTTCGAATCGCTCGTATCCAAGCGGCCGGAAGCCGGAGTATGAGAGCACTTCTTAGAGCTGGCGTTTGGCTCAGACGCGCGCTAGCGGCCATCGGACTGATCACCGTGTTGGTGATCGCCACACCGGTCGTTTCGTGGTGGGCGCGAACCTACGCCGGTCCCATCGAGCGGCCACGAGGCGATGTGCTCATCCTCCTCAGCGCGGCGGGAGACGATATGGGCGGCATCTCCTATTCCTCTTATTGGCGTGCGCGCGAAGCGATTTTTGCGTGGCAAACAGGAGGCTTCAAAAAGATTGTGATCAGCGGCGGCGGAGGCCCTGGCATCCTCAACTTCCTGCTCTCTGAAGGCATTCCCCGCGAAGCCGTCGTAGCCGAGTGGCCATCCAAAAGCACCCGCGAAAACGGAATCGAGACGGCTCGACTGATCCAGGGCATGCCCGGCAAGAAAATTCTGCTCACCAGCGACTTTCATATGTACAGGGCGCTTCGCGTCTTTCGCAAGCTGGGCATTGAAGTCACGCCCATGGCAGTTCCCGATGTGCTTCACTCTACCGAACACTGGAACGGCCGCTTCTCCGCCTTTGAAACCATGATGGAGGAATCCATCAAAATTGCCTACTATGCCGTGCGCGGCTGGATTTAGTGCACCTCTCCATCGCGGTATCATTTGCCAGGCGTCTGCAAAAAAGGGAATCAGTTATAGAACCCAGATGGGAGCTGCGAAATCCTGCATCACAGCCGCTTGATTCTCTGTTCGCGGACGCAAACGCGAAAGTTCGACTGCTCGACGCCGGCTCTGGGCAGGATACTCATAAAACCGCTTAAACGACTCGTTCGACCAGCAGAACCTGCTCGTCGTTATCGACCTCCTGGAACTTGACCTCAATGATCTCGCGGCTGCTGGTGGGCACATGCTTGCCGATGTAAGTGGCCTCGATGGGTAGCTCGCGGTGGCCCCGATCGATAAGCACGGCCAGCTGTACGCGGCGCGGACGGCCGTGATCGAAGAGTGCATCAAGCGCGGCGCGGACGGTGCGGCCGGTGTAAAGCACATCGTCGCAGATGACCACGTCGCGGCCTTCGATGTCGATGCCGATGGCTCCTGGGGTCACCACGGGCCGAATGTCTGCCGTGGTCAGATCGTCGCGGTAGAACTGGATATCGAGCACGCCGGTGGCGACTGGACGCTTCTCGATGCCGGAGATCAGCTTGCCCAGCCGCTCGGCCAGCGGAACGCCGCGGCGCTTGATGCCGACCAGGGCTAGGTCTTGACTGCCATTACTTTTTTCAACAATCTCGTGGGCCAGGCGCACCAGCGTGCGCTCGACCTCCGAGGCGGACATCAGCCTGCCCTTGATGCGCAGGGAGGGTTTGCTTTCAGCTTCGCTCATTGGTCTTCTCGTGCCTGGCTGTCGCAGCCAGCCTCTCGCAGGATGATACGAGGGTTTGGTCTTGCGAGCAAGTTGTGGAGAAATCGAACGGAATCCGAGGGGCGCGGACGAGGCAGGAAATGGGGAGATTGCAGCGTAAAGCGAGTCATCCCGCAGCCACAAAATAGCTGCTTAGACCTCAGGCTGCCGTGTGCGTCCCATCAGCCGCGCACCCAATGCTCCACCCAGCGTCGCAAAGATCACCAGAGCCAGAACAAGAAAAAACATCAGGCAAATTATCACACCGCCGCGTCCGTCGGGGGAATTCAGGATTGCTTTATAAGTGAGAATCGTCTGCGCATCAATCCCGGTGGCCGCCCACTGCTGGCCGACTTTCTCAACAAACTGGCCCTGCCAGAAGTCGTCCATTCCCTTGCCTTGGTGCAAAAAAAAGCGCGCTGCAAACATCAGTACGCTCATGGTTGCCGCAGCTGCCCACGCTCCCAGCAAGCCAGTGACAAGGCCGATGCGGGCGCCGGCCCCGATGGTGATCCACGCGGGCCGCTGGCTGCGCAAGTAAATTGCAACTGCCCAGGCGCCCGCCACAGCCATCCACACGAAGCCCAAAAGGCCCACCGCCGAGAGTCCAAACGACAGCACACCTGCGGGAATCGCCAGCAGCAGAGCAGCGCGCAGAGCCGGCTTCCAATCGACACTGCTCGCATCCCGCACTGCTTCGTCCCAACGCACTGGCTGAGTCTGCCCGGCGGGCTGGTCAGCCCCATACACAAGTTGTGGCAAGCCGCAGGCGGGGCAGTAGCAGTTCTCGGCCTCGACGACCTGGTGGCAGCGGTTGCAGGTGATTTCCATACATCTACGAGCCTATAGCATTTCGTCGCGGCACGGTGAAGCAATCAAGCAAGCCGCTTGTGAATGCTTCTCCAGTGCGCAACTCTCACTGCTCGTAAACGCAAGAATCTACGGCTGGCCTCCCACCGTGGAATAGGCGCACTCGTTCGTCTGGAGCTACGAAGTAATTCGCTGATGACGCTCTCTATGGCTCGCCTTGCGCGTCCGGCGATTGACGCTGGCGTCTCAGGCGGGCTAATGTTAGCCCCAACTCAGGCACGAAAGCGAATGAGATCACACCATGCGAATCGTGGCCTCAGCTGTCCTGCTGTCATTCGCGTCAGTATTTAGCCAGCGCACAAGCTACGAATTCCTGTGAAGTGCTGACCTCCGAGATTGCAAGGAAGCTGGAAGCGATCGGAGTGGAATTTTACACGCTCGAAGTCGTAGCCAAGGACAAAGACGCCCAAGGAAAGCTAGTCGGCAGCTGCGAGAATGGGAAGAAGAAAATAAAGTACAACAAGACCGCAACCCCGCCGAAGGCTCCGGCGCCTGCGGAAAAGAAGTCCTGATCCTCCAGATCTCCAATAACATAACGCTGCTGCATGCTGTGCTAAGAAGATCCCCTTTTACTTCAGAGGAGCGCTAGTTTTGCCGCTACGATGGCCTCGGCTGCGGCCACGACCTCTTCCAGTGTTAAATTGGTCGAATCCAGCAAAACGGCGTCGGGGGCTGCCTTCAGCGGTGAATCGGCGCGATTGCGATCCCGCTCGTCGCGGGCGCGCAAGTCACGGATTACCTCTTGCGGCTGAATGGTGGGCTTGGGGCCAAGCTGATCGTACCGGCGCAGGCCCCGCACTTCGGGCGCGGCATCCAGAAAGATTTTTACCTCGGCCTTCGGAAAGACCACGGTGCCTATGTCACGGCCCTCCATGACCACTCCGCCCTTGGCGCCCAACTGCTGTTGCATCCGGACCATCCAGGCGCGAATGGCAGGCCACACGCTGACCTGGGAGGCGGCGTCCGTGACCATTTGATTGCGGATAAGGCCGGTTACGTCCTCGCCGTCGAGCAGCACGCGGTTGCCGTCTTCGCCCGGCTCAAGACGAATGGAAGTTTCTGCGGCCAGGCTTTCCAGGCCAGCACTCTCATCCAAGGGAAGGCCAGTGCGCAGCGCCTTGAAAGCAAAGGCGCGGTACATGGCTCCTGTCTCCAGGTTCAGCAGACCAAAATGCCTGGCCAGATGGCGGGCGACGGTACTCTTGCCCGCCCCTGCCGGGCCGTCAATTGCGACAATCACCTTGTGGGCCAGATCGAGATTACGGAGCGAGCAGTCAGTCATCCGCGCTTCTTTGCCCCTTGCCTGGGCCGTGCTGGATATCCAAACCTCTTGCTGCTTCCGGCGCGCGCGCCAGCGGCAATTGCAGGCTTCCTGTTATTGCCTGCGCGAGCTGGTCGAGCGGCGGGCCGGGAATCCTTCCGCGCCGCGCCGCCGGTACGAGATGTTGCGCCAGGCTTTCCGGCTGGCTTGGCGCCGTTGGAATGAACTTTGCTCGGGCTCCCGTTACCCGGATTCCATGCGGGCGAGGCAGACTTGGCAGAATGTGCGCTGGAAGTCGTCGGGCGGGCTGCCGGCTTGCCGTTTCCGTTGCCGGCATGAGCGCCGTTGCGCTTGCCGTTGGAGGGTGCGGCTGGCTTTGGGCTCCAACGAGCCGCAGAAGCGGGCCGGGATTGACGGCTCGAGGACGATTGCGCTGGCTTGCGATCGCGAACATGTGTCGTCGGGCGGCTGAAATGCGGCCGGGCTGCGGTGGCTTTCCCGCCAGCCACCGATTTGCGCGTTGCCGGGGTGCGGGTTGCGTGAGTTTCGACAGGCCTGAGCGGAGTTGTCGAGGCAGGCTCAGCCGGCTTTGCCACCGCTGGCTCCGGCATCTCCTCATCGGAGCGCATAAAGTATGCGGAAGCCGGTATCGATGCACTGGCATAAATTGTGGGAGCGGTAGCGAACTCCGGCAGCGTGCCGGCAACATAGAAATGAGGCGCGTGTCCGAGCGAGATGGTATGCACCTGGCGTGTAGCTACCAGGCCGCGCAACACTTCGCGCACCTTGCTGCGGGCAGTGAGAGGGGCCAGGAACAGCTCGACCTCTTCCATGCTGGCGGCAATCACCGCTTGCAGGTAAATTGAGGCAAGCACTGAGATGGCGGTCACTTGAGAGGTAGAGGCGCCTTCTGCGATGGCTTTCTGGAAACGCGTGCGGAGTAGCTGCCATTGGGCAGACTGGCCGGGAGCGGAGATGACCGGAATAATGCGAAGCTGCTGCCAGAGCTCGGTGATGGCGCGCAAAACGGCGCCTTCCGTCACTTCCCGGCCCAGGGCACGGGTGAGCTTCCCGATTGTAGTTTCGCCCACTTCCAGCAGTTTGTAAGCCTGAACAGCGAGCTGAGATACTTGGCGCGAACCGGTCAGTTGCGGGCTGCGACGCCAGTCGCGATCGCCGCGCAAGGCATAAACGTACGGCAGAACCCAGCTAGCCACAACGAAGTCGGGTGCCTCGCCTGGCAGTCCGAGCAGGTTCAGCCGCACAGCCACGCCGTCTAACTCCAGGCGCACCAGCAACTCTTCGGCCAGGGCAATGTGTTCGCGAGCGGGAGTGGCGTCGCGCTTGCCGGCTACAGCCTCAACAAACGACGGCGCAATCGAGGTGGAAAACTGCCGCTTGGGCAGGAAAAGACACAACCCGGTCTCCTCAATCCACGTCCGGGCATCCTCCAGGGTGAGTGTCCCATGTCCGTCCAGGCGCATTCTTTCGGCGCGCGATGCTTCCAATTGTTCCGATGTCAAAGAAAAACCTCGCTTCCAGGCAGGCGTTAGCGCCGGGCGCCCCGTCCCCTAAGAGGGGGGCTGCCACCTTCCACCTGTTTTCAAATCCGATGGAAGGCCCGCTGGATCTCCTTCCAAGAATACAGCAAAGCGATAGGCCGTCCATGGGGGCAACTGGTCGGATGGCTCGTTTTCCCCAGTTCCAACAGTAACCACTCCATCCGAACCGGGTCGAGGGGGGTGTTGACCTTGATGGCGGCATGACAGGCGATGGAAGCGGCAATGCGCGTGCGCAAAGCCGTAAGATCATGATTATGCGTATGTTCTTCAGAATCGGCGCTGGATTGCTCGATTACCTCGGCTAACATCCGCTCCAGGGCCGCTCCCTCCAGTCCAATTGGCGCCGCCTTCACGGCAAGTGTTTGAGGGCCAAATGGTTCCACCTCGAAGCCGTTGCGTTCCAGTTCCTCGGCGATGGCAGCGAATACCACCATCTGAGATGGCTTTAGTTCCACTAGCATGGGCATTAGTAACCTTTGACGCATTACCTGTTCAACTTGACGATCTTGTAAAATTTTCTCAAAAAGCACTCTTTCGTGTGCCACATGCTGGTCAATAATCCACAACCCATCATCCCCGGTGGCCAGAATGAACGACTCGCGCAACTGCCCCAGCGGCCGGAGCGAGCCCAGGTGATTGAGATTGGCTGCCGCCTGCTCGGCCTCTATAAGAGCCGTCTCCGCGGCAGGATTTGTACCGTTTGCCTCGCCAGGATTTGGGGAACAATCCCCGGCCGGTGGCAGACTAAGTGGCTGAAAGAGCGCTGCAGCAGCCTCGCCCCACGCTTTCCGATCGCCCCAGCCGCCCGTTTGGACGCTCTGGGCGGTAAAGGGTAGCTTGCCAGGAGCGGGCGTGGGCAGGTGAGGTGTCAGCGTAAAGGCTTCAGCATCAGCCCCGGATGCCTGAAACGCGCCCGGATCCGAATCCGGCTGTGCAGGGACAGGAAATTGCACCGAAACTGGTGAACCGGGCAATGGCGAAGCGGCTGGTGGCATCAGCGAGGGGCTGGCTGCGGGCGCGGAATCCAGCGCGGCCAGAAAACCGGCAGCGGGCCTCGCCTTGATGAGCGCCGTGCGCAGACTGTCACGTACAAAGTCGTGGATCAGGCTTTGCTGGCGAAAACGGACCTCAGTCTTGGCGGGATGAACGTTTACATCCACCTCTTCGGGCGGCATCTCCAGAAAGAGCAGCACCACCGGGAAGCTGGTGGGCGGAATCACGTTGCGATATGCCTCTGTGATGGCGTGCATCAGCAGCCTGTCGCGGATAAGTCGTTTGTTGATAAATATATAAATCGAGTTGCGGTTGAGCTTCTGCAACTCGGGCTTGGAGTAGAAGCCGCTTAATCGAAGTGTGCCTGGGAGACGCGCTGGCTCGTTGGGGTCTTTTTTCCAGGGCGGCGGCTCGGGCAGGCCGACATGGGCCAGAGGAGTCTCGGCGGCCACGGGCAGCAGTTGGGCCAGCGTCTCTTTGCCAAAGATTTGGTAGATCCGCTCGGCAGTGCGGGCGACCGGCGGCGCGGAGACGATTGTGTGCGTGGCGGAGAGCAACTCGAAGTGTTTTTCCGGGTGGGCCAGGGCGTAATGAGTCACCAGCGCCGTCACGTGAGCCAGCTCAGTGGATTCGGCGCGGAGAAACTTACGGCGAGCGGGAGTGTTGAAGAAGAGATCGGCCACGGCCAGCGTGGTTCCGCGTGGCAGAGCCGCGTCGTCCACGTGGAGAATCTTGCCGCCTGCAATCTCCAGCCGCGTTCCAGCACGTTCGCCGTCCGTGGAGGACTCCGCGCAGGTCTCCAGCGTTACGCGGGCCACCGACGCAATGGAGGGCAGTGCCTCGCCCCGGAATCCCAAGGTCGCAATGGAGAGCAGGTCGTCAGCGGTGCGGAGCTTGGAGGTGGCGTGGCGTTCGAAGGCCAGTAGGGCGTCGTCGCGATTCATTCCGTGGCCGTCATCGGTGATGCGGATGAGCTTGCGCCCGCCCGCCTCAACCTCGACGCGAATGCGCGTGGCGCCGGCGTCCAGGGCATTCTCCAGCAGCTCTTTCACCACCGAAGCAGGCCGGTCCACCACCTCGCCGGCGGCGATCTGATTGGCAACCTGATCGGGAAGAACGCGGATGCGGCCCATACGGCTCTAAGAGTAACGCAGGGGGTGAGTGCGGGGTCCGTTGAAAACGCGGCCCAAATGTAAAATGCTGCCCAGAGGCGGCATCTCGCAACAATATTCCTAGTAACAGCTCTAGATACCCAGGCCAAACTCGCCACTCTGGCGCCTGCCGACCTCGGAGTAGAAGTCGTAAGGGGTGCGATGGTTGAACTGGTAGCGCTTGGTGAGCTCGCGGCCCACAAAGACACCGACTGCGGCTACTGCCACTCCCAGCGAGAGCCAGCCAATCACGCGCAGAGCGCTTGACTCTTTTGTCTCTTTGGTTTCTTCTTCGGCGATCAATGCTTCGGGTTGAGTGGACATGAGCTGGCCTTCTCCTACCAGAACATCATATCGCGGTTCCGGTTGAATTGGATGTGATGGCCGTCAGCCTTATTTCAGCCATCTGGGGTAGCCGGACCAGCGCACACTTTTGCTCACTCGACGGAGTCAACGCGAGCCAGCCACGCGGTCTTCGTCTCTGCGGGAAGGAAGCTCGCTCGGAACGAGTTGCGCGCGAGCTGGCGGAGTTCGTCGCAAGTAAATCCTTGTTCAGCGTGCGCCAGCCGAAATTCGTTGCCCAGGTCGGAGCCGAAGAATGCCGGGTCGTCGGAGTTAAGAGTGACCAGCAGGCCCTGATCAAATAGGCAGCGTAGCGGATGCGCGGCAAACGAGGGGCAGACGCCGGTGCGAACGTTCGAGGTTGGGCACAACTCCAGCGGCACTTCTCGTGCTTTCAACTCCTGGACGAGTCTTTCGTCCTGAAGAGCGGAAAGCGCGTGGCCGATGCGCTCCGAGCCGATGGCGAGAGCTTCCCAGATAGCCTCGGGTCCGGTAGTTTCTCCGGCGTGGTTGGTCAGCCGGAGGCCTGCACGTGCTGCTTGGGCATAGAGGGCACGAAAAACCTCTGAGCCGGTCTGCCGCTCGTCGCCGCCGAGTCCGATCCCAATAATCGAAGGGTGCGCGGGCTTGAGTTCAGCGGCCTTCAGGAAGACCCGCTCTGCCTCCGGCACAGTGAAGTGGCGTACAGCGTCAAGAATCCAATAGAGCGAGATGCCCAACTCGCGTTTGCCGCGCTCCCGTGCCCGTTCCAGACCGGTGAAGATCGGCTCGAAGGCGGCGGGATTGTGGTTGCGCCAGAGGTAGATGACCCCCACCGAAATGTAAACCTCGGCGTGAACCACGCCCTGCTCAGCCAGGTGCTCCATCATGCGCCAGGCAGCCAGCTCGTAATCTTCCGGGCCAATCAGCAGGCGCGTAACGGCCTTGAATGCTTCCATGAAACCGGAGAAGTCTGCAAACTCATAAAGCACCTCAGCCTCTGCGAGAGTGAGTGGGCGCGAGTCGTGGCGCGCGCTCAGCTCGACCAGTGTGGAGGGCAGAATCGTGCCCTCCAGGTGCAGATGCAGCTCGGCCTTGGGCAGGCGGCGGATGAAGTCTTCAATTTCCATTGTCATAAGAGTCTACTTCAGCCCAGCGAACTCCGAACGATGGCGGCTGTAGAGAAAGTAGATCAACAGGCCTGTGACAAGCCACGCGAAAAAGGCCATCCAGGTCATCACTTCCAAACCCATCATCAGCACAACGCAGAAGATGATGCTCAGAACAGGAAAGAGCGGACCCAGCGGCACGCGGAAGCTGCGATGACGCTCCGGCTCGCGCAAGCGCAGGATGAGCACGGCGATCGAAACCAGCACAAAGGCAAATAGTGTGCCGATGTTTGAGAGATTCGACACGGTGCCAATGTCCAGCAATCCTGCGGGAACGCCAACCACAAAACCGGCCACCCACGTGGCTACGGCGGGTGTCCGGAATTTTGGATGGATGTGGCTGAAAACGGTCGGTAGCAAGCCATCGCGCGACATGGCGAACCAGACGCGCGCCTGGCCAAGCTGGAAGACGAGAATCGAGGAGATCATGCCCAGCATGGCGCCGATGAGCACAAAGAGCCGCACCCAGATAAGATTGTGGCCGCCAGGAAGCAGAGAGAGCCGCTTGATGGCGTTGACCACCGGCGCCGCGTCGCCCATCACCGATTGCCAGGGAACTATGCCGCTGAGCACCAGCGCCACTCCGCCGTAGAGCACGGTGCAGGCCACCAGCGTGGCCATGATGCCGAAGGGTAGATCGCGCTGCGGGTTCTTGCACTCCTCGGCGGCTGTGGAGACCGAGTCGAAGCCGATGTAGGTGAAAAAGATGATTGAGCCGCCGGTCAGTACGCCGGTCCAGCCATTGGGCATGAACGGGTGCCAGTAGTGGGGCTTGATGAAGCTGGCGCCGGCACAGATGAAGACCAGGATCGCGGCGATCTTGATCATAACCAGGACGTTGTTGGTGCGGGCCGACTCGCGGATGCCGCGCACCAGGATGACGGTGAGAAGCATGACGACAAGAAAGGCTGGAATATTGAAGCCGAAATGCCAGCCGGACTTGTAGAGGTCGTTGCCCGCCAAATCCTGGAGGCCGGTGGGGAGATAGGCCGGGGATATCCATTGCACCGGTGGATGCAGCCCAAACCAGTCCAGCAGATCGACGATATGGGCCGACAGGCCCACGCTGACGCTCATGTTGCTGAAGGCGTATTCGAGGATCAGATCCCAGCCGATGATCCATGCCACCAGTTCGCCCAACGTGGCGTAGGTGTAAGTGTAAGCAGAGCCGGCGATGGGAATCATGGATGCCAGTTCGGCGTAACACAGTCCCGTAAAGACGCAGACGATGGCCACCAGCACGAGCGAAAGCGCGAGCGCTGGTCCGGCGCCGGGCCGTCCCGCCATGGCCGTGTGATGGATGAGGTAATGCAGCAGCGGGGTATCCCGGACATTCGGCATATCGAATTTTTGGCCGGCCATGGCGGTGCCTATGACCGTAAAAATGCCGGACCCGATCACTGCTCCGATGCCCAGCGCGGTCAGTGACCAGGGCCCAAGGGATTTTTTCAGGGAGTGGCCAGGCTCTTGCGAGTCGCGGATCAACTTATCGATGGACTTGCGGGCAACTAGCTGTCTAAACAGTGAGGTTCTCCTCATCCCGCTGTCGGCGGGGACCTGAGAATGGCAGAGCCCCGCCGGTTACAGCGGTTCTCCAATTGCTATACCCCGAAAGCACATCAACGGAGTGGCTTTTTCCTCAAGAAAAGGCCACCTCGCACGGGGCTGGCAAGAGCAAATGAATTGGAGAAACGCTCTGGTGGAGAGTTTTCCGGTTCAGGATGCCTTCGACGCAGTTTACAGGGTGAGGGTTTCCCGATGGAAATCCGCACTGTTCCGCTCGGGTCCAGAAGCTGGCGGCAGAGGAGAAAAACTAATAAGACTGAACGAGGGCAAACCAAGGTTCCGGGCCTGCCGCAACCTCGCTGGCCAGCCCGGAACACTGTTTCTGCATGAAAAGCGCTTACCGCTTCGAGACGCCGTGTGCGATCTTCTTGACCTTCTTCTTCTTCGATCCGCGCGGTTCGGTCCGCTTCGCCTTGGGAGCGGCCTTCTTGCGGGCGGCACGCTTCAACTTCTTCCGTTCCTGTACATCTTCAATCTTGGTGGTATCTGCCACTAGTAACCTCTTTCGGTGCAATCTATTCAGGGTTTCCCGCAAATCGTGCGGATGCAACCCCTAGAATAACAGGGTTTGTGTGCCTGCGAAAGCAGCGCTAGGGGCGGGTGGCATCCCCTGCGGGAGCGAGACGGCCTATAGCGATAAGATGGGCGCTCGCGCCCAGTACAGAGGGTTCCCGCTCGATTAAAGCGAGAAATTCCATCAGATCCTGTCGCTCTACAGGATCTGACCATGCCTCCTGAAGGCGGGCCGCGCTCCATACTGGACCTTCGACGGCAGAAACCTGCACATCGGTGAAGCCGGCATCGCGAAGTTCGGCAGCCAGGTCCTCGGGGCGGTGAAAAAACGCGGAGGTGAAGTACGCGGGGTTGTCTGTTGGGTTGCAGTGCAGACCGGAGGCCAAATCCGTCGCAACGATCTTGCGAAACTCCGCATCGCGAAAGTAGCCTGACGAGAGTCCGTCGATCAACGAGGCAAAGCGGCTGATTGCGGCTGCAAAAAGAACACCATGTGGTGCAAGCACGCGGCGAGCTTCACGAAGCGCTCGCAGGCGATCCGCATACTCGGCTAAATGGTATAGAGGCCCCAGAAGAAGAACAGCGTCGGCGCAAGCGGAAGGGAAATCCAGATTGCGAGCGTCGCCCCTGGTGATCGATTCCAGAGCGACACCTGATTTGGCTGCGTGATCTCGGGCTTGTTGCAGATGCAGCTCAACCGGATCGATTAGATGCACCCGGTAGCCTTGTCCGGCCAGCGGAAACGCGTAGACTCCGGCTGCCCCACCAACGTCGAGAATTGCCGACGGCGCCGGAGGAAGATTCCGGGCGAGAATGGCTTGTGTGCGCAGGCGCTCCAGCTCGCCCAGCACGCCGGATAGCCGCTCCGACTCCATGCCCTTCTGATAGTACTTGTCCACTTCACGCGCTATCGGATTCACCCGCTCCTCCAGTTTCGGCCGGGAAACTCGGGGGAAATGCAGTTCCAGCGTACAATAAGAATAGATTTGAATCATCAGATCCGGCCTTCGAATTGGAAAAGCCTCTTCGGCTCTTGCCATCCTACCGTTCCTGACGAGTCCGCACCACACGCAACTCTCACCTGTTTTTCGGAGTAACGTCATGCGTTCCGACAAGATACATCGCGCGCTCGCGCAAGGAATGAACCGCTTTGAAGTTTGCCAATTGGTCTCCAAAGGCGTCAAAGCTACCCACAAGACAGGCTCGCGTTTTGAAGATTCAATTAACGATGTGCTGCAATATTTAGGCACCCACGTCACCCTTAGGGAAAATCTTCACCCCGCCGTTCCTCAAGTGAGCGTCAAGAGCCTCAAGCCTGCCGCATAGAAAAGCAGCGTCAGAGGGAGTCCTGAGTCCGGTCGGCCCGGTGACCGCCAAATGCGTGGATCGTTCTGGTCCCGGCAAGAACTTCGCCGCTATGCTGTACACCACGCGGAATAAGATATTCCTCTCCGGCCTTCACCGGAATCCGCTCATCATTGACGATCAAGGTATAGCAACCCTGCACAACGAGCATGTATTCGTCGTAATCGTGGACATGCGCCGCCGATGACGCAGTTTCACTGCAGGTCCAAAACGCCATCTGGCTTCCGTCTCTGCCGTCGAAGACATAACCCTCAACGCCTGGAGTCGCCTGGCTTGACCCAGCGATCCTGTTTGCAGGATGTTTCATGAATTCCGGGAAATCGTCCATAATTGCAAATTATTATCGCTCTGGGTCGGGCGGAAAAATCACTCCAAACGCAAGAAAGGGACGGCATGGCGCCGTCCCTTTCTCTTTGATTCCGAACCGGTTGGAAGGGTGGTTACCCTTAGACAACCTGGACGTTCTCAGCCTGCCAGCCCTTGGGACCCTTGGTCACGTTGAACTGAACGCGTTGGCCCTCTTGCAGTGAACGGAAGCCGTTCGACTGGATGGCGGTGTGATGAACAAAGACATCTTCGCCGTTTTCGCGGCTCAAAAATCCAAAACCCTTGGCGTCGTTAAACCACTTCACTGTACCTGTTTCCATTGTGTGCTACTCCTTCGATACTGATTTACCGCGAACGCAATGTGGAAGTTTGCGAGTAGGCGGTAACCGAAACAGGCAAAAACTTCAGATCGAATTCTACGATTGAATAGAGTGTACCACGGATTGTCCAACGGCGGTAAATAATCGGTAAATTATTCATTCTGCGTTGCATCCAGTTTCGATTCTGCCATTTTGCCACATTTCCATCTCCATAAAGGAGGGGAATACTGGTCATCCCTTTGACCAAACGCCGAAAACATCTATATATTGCCGAATTCTTCATCTGGAACAGCTCTTGCTGATTATTTCCCGTATTCTGCTACCTTGAGCTCAGTCCAGCCTTTCGGGCGGGCCAGTCCGTCCCTGGTCCAATATGTCGGACATCCGCCCGGTCCGTACCCCTGACCTGACCCCCTACCCCCCTATACCCCCAGGGGGTATAAATTTCCCTTGAACGCTTGCGGGTAATTTATAACCTGTTTGAAATCAACACTTCCTGAAAGTCTCACAGGCAATACTCTCCCGCATCATGAGATTTGGCCTCTGAAAATCACCGGAAAGACCCGCTCTTTGCCCAAAAAGAGGCTCCAAAGGATCGCCTCGGGAGCTTTTTCGACGACTCCTTGACTTGTTAACTCCGCCGACTTTCTGGGTCGCTCAATTGCCCTGCGAGTTCTTCGACCTGACGCGTGGCGAAGCCGGTGAAGAGTAAACTCGTCTTGGCCTGGGAGGCATGATTCTTGACCAACGAAAACAGTCGGGTGCTCGTCCTCAACCCCGGATCGACCTCAACAAAGTTTGGAGTATACGCAAGAGACGGCGCCGAACTGGTGCGCACGATCCGGCATGGACAGGAAGAGCTGGCAGGTTTTCGCGGGCAGCCGATGCTGGCGCAGTTGGACTATCGTGCGGAGCTGATTGGGCAAGCGCTCGCGGCGGCTGGATACGCGACAGACGGATTCGCCGCCGTTGCCGGCCGGGGCGGGCTCCTGCCGCCAACCGCCTGCGGTACGTTTCTGGTCGATGACGCGATGGTGGCCGAGCTTCGCTTGGCTCGCCGCGGCGAGCATGCATCCAACCTCGGCGCGTTGCTCGCGCTCCGCTTCGCTCAGGCGGCCAGGGTGAACGCCTATATCGTTGACCCGGTGACAGTAGACGAATGGGAACCCTGCGCGCGTCCAACAGGATCACCGCTCGTCCAGCGCACGTCGGTGGGCCACGCCCTGAATACCAAGGCTGTGGCGCGGAGGTATGCGCGTGAGCAGGGCCGCGCCTACCCGTCGCTGCGACTGATCGTGGCGCACCTGGGCAGCGGAATTACCGTCTCGGCCCACCAGGACGGACGGATGATCGATAGCAATTCCATCGAGGAAGGTCCGTTTGGCGTTGACCGTAGCGGAGGGCTGCCGGTGCGGGCGCTCGTTAAACTTTGTTTCAGCGGCAAATATACTCAGGAACAACTTGACCGCCATGTATTCGGCGACGGCGGCCTCTTCGCTTACTTGGGTACGCGCGACCTTGTCGAAGTGGAACGGCGAATTGAAGCCGGTGACGAGGAAGCCGCTCGAATCTTTGATGCGATGGTCCACCAGATTTGCAAGGAAGCGGGAGCGATGGCTGCAGTGCTCAAGGGCAAGGCGGATGCTGTGCTGCTGACCGGCGGAATGGCGTATTCAGAGAGAGTGGTATCGCTATTGCGCAGCAGCCTCGACTGGATTGCGCCCATCCGTGTTTATCCCGGAGAGGATGAACTACAGGCTCTGGCCGAAGGAGTCTTCCGCGTATTAGGCGGCGAGGAGCAGGCAAAGAAGTTGGGAGCATAAACCGTGGCGCTTTGCTCGCGCCTCAAGCACGGTCTCCGCAGTTTACCGCTAGAATGGGGCTTGGTCTTCGAACTCAGAAAAACTGTGGCTTAGAACCGCTGCCGCGCATCTCAACAATCATGAGCCAGGAAAAAGCGACTTTCGGAGCAGGCTGTTTTTGGGGAGTAGAAGCAGCGTTTGCTGCAATCCCCGGCGTCACGGCGACGGCCGTCGGCTATGAGGGCGGCTCGCTGGAGCGGCCCAGCTACAAGGACGTCTGTACCGACCTGACCGGCCACGCCGAGGTGGTCGAAGTCGAGTTCGATCCCGAAAAGCTGAGCTTCGAGCAGCTTTTGGACGCATTCTTTGCCCTCCACGACCCCACGACCCTCAATCGCCAGGGTCCGGACTGGGGAACGCAGTACCGCTCGGCCATCTTCTTCCACTCGCCCGAGCAGGAGGCGCAGGCCCGCGCTAAAATTGAGCAGCTCACCGCCGAAGGCCGCTTCAAGCCGAAGCGGATTGTCACCAAAGTCGAGCCGGCCCAAACCTTCTGGCGTGCAGAGGACTACCACCAGCGCTACCTCGAAAAGCGCGGCCAGACAAGCTGCCACATCTAGCTGACAACTAACAACATGCTTTAGGGTTTTTCTTCCGTTGTGGCGACCGCAGGCGCTCCCGGCTCGTTGAGCCACAGCCAAACAATCCACCACAGTAGAGCGGCAATGTACACCACATTGTAGGCATTCCACAACTTCGTGATTAAACCCAGAATGCGATCAAGCTCCGGCCGGGTTTGGGGATGCGCAGTTTTGATGATGAACTGCACCGCTCCCTGCACTGCCAGCCAGGCAATGGCCACCGTCGAGAGCCCAATGGCAATCATCTGCGTGTGACCCCGCCAACCGGCCTTGAAGCAGCGGCCAAAGATCACAACCAGTAGTCCAAGCTCCACCGTGAGCAGCGCAAGCAGCAGATTGCCCTTGTCCAGGCCGCGCATCAGCAGAAGAGAGTCTTTGGGCGCTGCCACCAGCAGCATCAGGTTCAATGCCGCCACGGAGTGGTTCCCGGTGAGCTGCTTCCACGCGGGCCACGGCCCCCAGAATGCCAATATGCCGCCGGCTACCACCAGCAACCCTGCAGTATTCACAAGCCACTGGGAGCGCTGCGCCCCGGCGAAAGCGCGCCGCGCCACTTCAACGAGCACCAGCAGGTTCACAATCACCGCCAGGTCGGCCAGCGTAATAAGGACCTCTTGCAAAGGAATCAACGCCATCCGGCCAACAAGGAGAACCTCGGCCATCAGCTGTATCGCAGACAACACAATAGCCGCGGTAAACCAAGGGTAGCGCCGCATGCGGTCGCGGCCCATCAAAACCACTAGCAAGACCAGTTGTGCTGCAAATGTAAGCGTCCAAAGAACCTGGCGTGCGCCAAAATCAAAATGAAAGTGCATCTCCACCTTGTCCGGGCCGCGTGTGAGGTGCTGCGTGGCCACTATTCAGTTTAATCGCTTGACTACGCGTTGGCGCGGTTAATCCACCCGGACAGATAAATCGCCTTAGCTGGGTTGTCGGCGACAATTGTTTGGTAATAAGCCGCACGCTTGGCCTGAAATGCGCTGACAAGCGCTGTTGGGTCGGCTGCATTGGCTGCGCTCAGAGTCATCGGGCCCCAGCCGCCATCCTCTTTGAGTTGCGTCGCGCCGGCGGCAAGCAGGCTATTTACGGCCTGCTGCAAGCAAATCACCGACGCGCCGGCGCCGCCGTTCACCGCAAAATCGAAGACCCTCATGCAAAGGTCGTCGGAGTTGAGTTGCGCGTACCAATTGTTCCAGAAGTGGTTCTGGTAGAACTGCTGAACAAGCGGTCCACGCTGAGCCTGAGGCAGAGCCGCGATGGCCGCAAACTCCGTAGGCCATGCGCCTGAGTTAATGCCGCTGATGGCAAAGCAAGGGCCGGCAACTCCGCCGGGGCACGCATCCGAAACTTGCGCGCAGGCGCGTGCCGCATCCTCTTTGTTCATCATCCAGTTGTACGCGGTATTCCAGTCTGCCATAGTTCCCTCATTCGCTGAAATTGAAGAAAATGAAAGCGGATCAAGCGAAATGACAGAACTATATGTATGGTGCGCCCGGAGAGATTCGAACTCCCGACCTAACGCTCCGGAGGCGTTCGCTCTATCCAGCTGAGCTACGGGCGCGCATATTCAGCATACCGCATTTTGGGTCTTCCAGGCGTATACGGCCCAGCGCGCTCCGCTATTCGTCGTGCAGTTCGTCTGCCAGATTGTCCAGCGCAGAGAGGGCTTCGTCGGGCACATCCCACTGGCGGAGAATCTTGTAGATCACGCTGGTCGAAAAACCGGCGGCAACCAGCCGCCGCATCACTCGCGCAGTCTCTTTTTCGTTTTCCGGTTTGCGAATGCGCTTGCGCTCCAGATGCTCGCGAGCCAGTGTTTCCTCGTTGGTCTCGCCGTAGCGGGCTTCGAGGGTCTCGGCAATCAACGGGCCCGCGATGCCTTTCTGTTGCAAGTCCTGGCGAACGCGTCGCACGCCCAGTTTCTCATTCTGCTGGCGCAATCGCGCGTAAGTCTCGGCAAAGGCGGCGTCGTCCAGGTAGCCATGATCGCGCAGCCGTACCAGAACAGCGGCGATGGCAGCTTCGCCCCGCTCACCCGGCTCCACGCGCAGCTGCATCAGCCGCCGCAGATCGGCCTCCGTGCGCATCTGCCGGCTGAGCGAATTCACGCCGTAGTCGTAGAGCCCGGCTTCGTTCAGGAAGGCGCGCGGCTTTGCGGATTTGCGTTGGAAGGGCAGCTTATATCTCCTAGCTTCTAGCGCTTAGCGCCAAGGCTGGGTTACAGTTGCGAGTCCGCCTCTGGAATCGAATTACCACAAATGCTGTCATCCTGAGCGAACGGGGCCCCAGGCGTTTTCTTCAGCCTGGGGGTGGTGAGTCGAAGGACCTGCGTTACCTTTTCCACTTCCCAAATCCTTCCATATATTTCTTGTTCGTGGCCAGATCCGAAATGCCTGAATCGAATTCTCCTACACCAATGAGTCGGGGTCTAGATTCCGCATAGCCTTTCCCATTCCACCAGGGCAATTTCTCGACAAATCTTGCTTCTCCCTTGTGAGTGATTGCGGCGGATTTCCCGCGAATTCTCAAGGATTCATGTTTGGATGTTGTCTTGTCGTATCCTTCCAGGCTTATCTCGACATCGACACAACCGGAAAGTGAAGCTGGAATTTCAAAAGTATTGCCGAGAATATCCTCGCGGTTGGCCTGGAGGCTATTTGCCTTCAGACTGCCTTTGCTGATTTGCACAGGAAAGCTCGAAGGCTCAATCTCGATGATTGGCTCATCGATCGTAATTTCTATCTCTTGCATCCAGCCGGTGCCGGAATTCACTTCATATCCATCCGGCCAAACGTGCTTATAGGCATCCATCTTCAAGACAAGCTTCTGTGCAAGACGCTCAATCTGCACCAAGTCCGAATCGTGAAATTCATAGAATTCGGTCATATTGCCACCTTGATTGATGATGGTCCAGAGTGATCTCAGGTCCCAGTATCCGGACCTGGGACACCGAGTTGGTTCACCAAAGGACAAGCTAACAGCTAGCAGCTAGAAGCTAGTGGCTGCTTTTCGTCCACTCATCTACCCAGTCGTTTACCGTCTTGTACCACAGCAGCGCGTTCTGCGGCTTCAGCACCCAGTGGCCTTCGTCGGGGAAGTAGAGCATCTTGCTCGGCACCTTGAGCAGTTGCAGAGTGTCGAAGAGCTGGAATCCCTCGCTCACATCGAGCCGGTAGTCGAGCTGGCCGTGGACGACGAGCATGGGAGTATGGAAGTTCTTCGCGGCGAGCGAGGGCGACCATTTGCGGAAGGGATTCTCCGCGTCGGGCTTGCCGTAATAATCCCACGGATGGCCGCGGAACTCCCAGATGTTGAACCAGTCTTCTTCGGTGGTGCCAAAGGCCGACTCGGCGTTGAACATGCCGTCGTGCGAAACGATGCACTTGAAGCGGTTGGTGTGGCCCTCCACCCAGTTGGCCATGTAGCCGCCGTAGCTCGCGCCCAGCGCGCACTCGCGGTTCTTGTCGATAAAGGGATAATGCTGCTCGGCGTAGTCCAGGCCTTCCATCAGGTCTGTAAAGGGCTTTCCGCCCCAGTCGCCGTTGACGCCGTCGACGATGGTCTGCCCGTAGCCGGTTGAGCCGCGCATATTGATCATGATGACCACGTAGCCGTTGGCGGCAAAGAGTTCGGGGTTCCAGCGATAGCTCCAATCATCGCCCCATGCGCCCTGCGGCCCGCCGTGGATGAGGAACTTCACGGGATACTTCTTTGCCGGATCAAAAGCTGGAGGACGAATGAGAAAGCCTTGCAGAACAGTCTTGTCGTTCGCAGGAAACACAAAAGACTCTAGCTCGGGCAAGTCCAACTGGGCAAGGAGGTTGTCATTGAGATGGGTTAACTGCGAATCATTGATGCCTTGCAAGGGGAAGCTGCCGTATCGAATCCCTTCGCTAGTTTCCGAAGTACGATTGACGAAGTCAGGTTGCCTGTTCTTAATCGAGTAAACCTCCGAGGGGCTTCGAACGCCCATTCTTGTGACAAGAATAGTTTTTGCGTCTGGCAAGATATGTAGATCGCTGCACTCACCCCGTTGAACGTGATGAACGGATACGATGGACTGGACGTTTTGACGCGTCGTACCCGTTTGAAATAGATGATCGGAATCAGGAACAGATACCCAAGTTTTGCCGTTCCCGGTCTGTTGCCTGAGCGGGCCGTTTACCGATCCATTCGAAATAAAGTAGATCGATTTCGAATCCGATGCCCATGCAAATTCATCGATCCAGGCATCAAAATCCGGCAACAGATTCTTCTCTTGCTTGGTGGTACGGTCATAGAGCATCAGCCGGAACTTATCGCTCTCATACCCAGCCCGCGCTTGTGAACGCCACGCCAGATACTTGCCGTCGGGCGAGTAGGCGGGGTTGAAATCGCCGCCAAGCGCCGTGCTCACCTTCACCGGCTTCGCTGAGGGGTTGGTCAGATCGAGTGTGAAGATGTCGGTATTGGTGCTGATGGCCGGCTCCCGGTCGAGGTTCTCGGTGAAGGCCAGTTCCTTCGAGTCGGGCGCAAAGGCGCAACCGCAGCCGCCGCCCTCGAGCGAAAATGGCGGAACATCATGCGGGTCGTTCGGCGTCAGGTCGCGCAACGCGCCGGTTGCGACCGTTGCCAGGAAAAGATGCGTACGCTTGTCCCCGGTGAAGTGGTCCCAGTGGCGATAGAGCAGATGTGTAAAGATCTGCGCCTTCACCTTGCTGGCGGCCAGAGCTTCGTCATGGTCGGAGTTGCATTCGTCGCCGACACCATTGTCGGTCGCCGTGATCGCCGGGCAATCCGGAAAAACCGCGGAAGTAAAGAGAACAGATTTCCCATCGGGCGACCAGATGGCATCGCCAGCGTCAGTCGCAATATTTGTCAGCTTCTTCGCATTGCTCGTCGCGCCGGTCGCGCCGTCGAAGTCCGCCAGCCAGATCTGCTCGGAACCGACGCGGCCGCTGAGAAAGAGGATGCGCTTGCCGTCAGGGGCAAACTGCACTCCGCTGTCGCCGGGCAGGGCCACGGCCAGCTTCATCGGGTCCCCACCGGCAATCGCCTGCAACCACAACTCCGCTGTCTTGGTGTTTTTGTCCAGGTTGACCGTCGTAACGGAGTAGGCCAGCCATTTTCCGTCTGCCGAAACAGCGGTTTCGCCCAGCCGCTTCATCTGCATCATGTCCTCGAAGGTCATGGGGCGCTTGGCGGCAGCGGGCTGCGCGGTTTGGGCGGAGCAAAATGGCGCGAGAACAAATGCAAGGGAGAGAACGAGCGAGAATTTGCGCATGGTGTTTTTCCTGTTCGCGCAGCTAAAACCGCAGCTTGGGCGCGAAGAAGAAGTTTACACCGCTGACGGCTATGTCGAGCAGGGGGTAATGGATTACTGCTGTGGCCGCATGATTTGGTAAGGAAGAATCGTAGCGCTGGCCTCCTGGCCGGCAGTAGTGCGGGCGTCCTCGCCCGCGCTTCTCCAAGAGCTATTACCGAATCGCAGGGTCTAAATACTGGGTCAGGAATTAGACCTTTTTGAATGAGCGATGCTTACTCGCCCATCACGCGCAGCCGCGCCGGCATGTGGTCCGTGGACAACTCATGACCACAGCGCGTGCAAAACTGGTCGGTCGTGCGCACGGTGCGGAAGCAATGTCCGCAACTGGCGGCAAGCTGATAGTTGCACTGCGGGCAGAAGTGGAAATCGCTCTGCACGTGCGTGGAGCACGCCGGGCACCGCGAAACCTCCGGCTGACGCAGCAGGAAGTACAGCACCGCGCCGATGCCGCCCGGCATCACGAAGCAGAGAGCGATCCAGAAGCGCGCGCTCATGGCCCGCCGCGGGGCGTCCTTACTGACGTAACCTACCATCAAAAAGTAGAGCGCGGCCAGCAAACCCCAGGAAATATTGAAGTAGATGCGGAAGCCGAGCGGAGGATGATGATTCTGTTGGGCCGGCAAGACTATCCAGAAGTAATACTCCACCAGCACAAAGGCCGCCACGGCCGCAATAGTCGACCACATCGGAACCAGGCGTGTATCTTCGTTGGCGGTGATTGATTCTGGACTGCGCATAGACGAACCCGACTCCTGAGGGCCTTTCAGGATATCAAATCCTGCCCCGCTCCTGCATTAGTTGACGAAAAGGGGATTTGTTAAGTTGCGCGCGTTTTGGGGGAATCTTTAATTCAGGGTTTGCGCCGCGCCCAGCCGGCTAACACTGCCGCGCCCAGGACAGCCGCGCAAAGGAAGAAGATCAACACGCTGAGTTGGCCGGTCAGCCCGGTCAGGCGTTCCTCTTCGATCAGGGTCTCCCCGGCCCACCAGACCAGCGGGCCCAGCACAAGAACAAGCACCAACGTCGCCGCCAGCGCCACAGCGCGGCCTTGCTTGCAGCCAGCCTTCTGTTCCTGCATCACGCCCTGCGAGGCGCATACCACGCGGCGAGTGCGATAGGCCACGGCGCGGTCGCGATCGGCATCGGTCCCGGCAAGAGCCGAAATCAGCTCGCGATCTGCGTCGGTGCCTTCGCCTGGTTTCATGCAGTCCTCGGTGCCTCTTCGGTCACTGTCGCTCGCACCGAAGGCGCGTTTGGCCGCACAGCTGGCGTCGTCAGCCTCGGTTTAATTGCGGCCAATCCGCGATAAAGTCTTGATTTTACGGTAGAAAGCGGCGCATGTGTTACCTTGGCGATCTCTTCCAGCGACAGCTCTTCGTGGAAGCGGAGCACAAGCACCTCGCGATAAATCATATCCAACTTGAGCAGTCCCGCCGCAATCCGCTCCCGGTCTTCGAGGTTGGCAAAGCGGTCAAACGGCGTTGGCTCGCCGTCCGTAATCTCAAAGCTCATTGGCCGGTCGTCTTCGCTGCCACCTTCAAACAGCTCGTCCAGGCTGGTCATGGTCTTTTTGCGCTTCTGATCGATCACCAGGTTGCGCGCGATGGCAAACAGCCACGTGTCGAACCGCGCCCTGCCGTTGAACTGCGCTCCCCTCACCAGAACTCGCATCCAAACTTCTTGAAATATGTCTTCGGACATCTCGCGATTGCCGGTCAAATAAAGCAGGTAACGCATTAACCGGTGCTGGTAGCGGACGATCAGCTCATCCAGCAGCCCGGCGTCCTGGCGCTTCAACCCCGCCGATACGGCAAGGCTCTCCTGCCGCACCTGCTCATCTGCAATCGTGGACGTGCTCTGACCGAAGAAAGGGCGAATGGACGAACCTATACTCATCTCATTCAATTAGACGCCATATTCTCCAGCAAGTTTCCGTCAATCATGGATTCTGTCCAGAAGTCAACTTTCCGAAGACGATTCAGCAGCAGAGAGATATCGGCTAAGTGGTTCATTTAGCGGCGCGCGGACTTCTTTTGGCCACGCGCAATGCTTCCTCGACCGCCTTTGCCGCACGCTTCTCCCTGGATTCAACTGTTTGATAGTGAAAGATTCCCAGCAGGTGGCCGCGCCGCTGCACGGGCGTCATCGCTTCCCAACCCGCACGCGCTAGCGGCTGGCGCAAAAATGCCGCCAGCAGCACCGGCGGAGGTTCAATTTCGCCTTCCAGAGTCAATAGCAGCCACTCGGCCATCCGTTCTGCACGCTTTTGTCGGGCCTCGGCGCTCTTTGCCTCGTTGACCCACTTGCCAATCTCCCTGCGCATCGAGTCGCTCAGTCCCTCGAACCATTTGGGCAGCCGCCGGTCGCCCTTCAACTCCCGCGTCAGTTCCGGCGGAATCACCACCGCGCGTTCTTCCAGGTCCGGCTCCAGCCGAATTCGCACCTTGGAACCTACCGCTGCCTTCGCCCCAGCCTGCATCTTCTTGTTGACCAACAAGAAGTGACCTTCACCGCTCGAGAATGGGAAGAGTGACGTGCGAAAGGCGAAGCCTTCGATCTCGCCGCGCACCCGCAAGCGCCGTCGCACAGGCCACGCCTTGGCCACATCGAACGGAATTCGCACAATTACCCAGCGAAGCTCAGATCGCAGGGGCTCCAGCACGGCGGTGAATGTTTTGGAGGTGGATGGACTCATGAGCCTCCATTGGTGGTTAATCGTGCTGCTCCGGAGCGTTCTTCTGATCTTCTATTGGATCTGTCCACTGCTTCCCGCATCTCTCGCAGTGCCACGAATTCACAGGATCGGCGCCTTCGAGAATCGGATCATCGGCGCCACAACCTGGGCATACCGGCGGTTCGAAATCCGGAATTTGCATCTTCGATTGCTCGACAATTGCCTGCGGAATCGGCTGTGAGGCAATCTCGCGTGCCCGCTCAAACTGATCGGCGGCAACCAGTATCCGGGGATTGCTCATGCCGTCCCAGACCCGCGCTCCGGGCCCTTCGATCCAGCTCTCGATTCCCGCTTGCCGCAACACTTCCCTGATCTGCCACGCTTCTTCCCGTTCAGCACATTCGCACAACTCCGTCTTCCATGTGTACTCATGCGGCAGTTCGCCGTCTTCTGATTCGTCTTCCTCCGTCAGCGAGTCGGCGTCGCCGTCTGATTCGATAGGTGCAAAGCGTTCTGGAGGCTCGAATGCTCTTCGGGTAGCACTCGGCTCATTAAGTCCTCGCCTTTTCATTTCGTCGCGGAGAACCTGTTGCGCCACTTCGGTCAGATCGCCGATGTTTGCGTCCAACTCTTCCAATTCCACATCGCCCATCTCCCTATAAAGTTGGGTGAGCCTCTGCCAATCCGCGATTGTGTCTTCGTGCATGGGGAACAGTATAGCGGCTCAATACCAGGAATGGATGGGATGCAATCTCCCGCTTTCGGGCCGAGCAATTTGGTAACATTGGCGTGAATAATTCGGAGACCGTATCCATGCTGAGAGTTGCGTCTTGCACGTTAGCAATTTTTGCGATTGCGATCCTATTACCTGGCACCGGAAATGCTCAGGGAAATCAAGCGCCCAAGTTTGTTAGCACGGTCGTGCCTTCAGCATTGCCGGATGCTTCGGAGTCACTTCCTCCATTAAAGGATCCGGCAACCATTGAGCAGATTCGCGAGTATCTCCGTCTTAGTGGCGACTTGGATGCATACAAGGCCCGCTGGATCGCGGCCGTCGACAAAAACCGCTCCATTGGCGCGCCCTACTGGCCCGAGTCCTTTTGGACCTCCCTCAAGGAAGAGATGCAAAAGACTGATTTGATGCCGATGTACGTTGTCCTTTACCGACACAGCATTAAAAGAGGGCTTATGCAGGAAGTCCTTGACGCGTACCAGAGGCTAGGAGCCGAACGCTTTCGAGGATCACCGGAGTGCTTCAAACTTGGCGAGGCACTGACGGGATCAAACGCCGACATGGACAAGCTAACGCTTGCAAAGACGCGGGAAGTGACCATGAAGGTTTACGCAATTTATAAACCTCAGATCAAGGCCGCACGTGCGCGTTATTTGGTCGAACATCCGGGCTGGATTGATAGATAAATGACGCATCGCCGGATGCGACTGAGTTCGCTCTATGCCGAGTAGCAACTACACTAGCTTTATGGAAGTTCTCTACGGGTTGCATCCGGTTGAAGAGGCGCTCAAGGCCGGTCGGCGGCGTTTTGACCACGTTATGGTGGCGCGCGAACGCGAGGATACGAAGCTGGAAAAGCTCGTTGCCCTCTGTCGCGACTGCGGCGTCCGCGTCCGCCAGGAAACGCGCGAGCAGTTGACGCAACTCGCACAGACTCCCGCTCATCAGGGCGTCGTGGCTCTGGTCCATGGGCAGGAGTTTCTCACCATCGAAGATCTCTTCGCGCCAACAACCGCTGGTGCCGCGCGTCTGTTGCTGGCGCTGGATGGCGTTGAAGACCCGCAGAATCTTGGCGCGCTCTTGCGCGTGGCTGACGGAGCCGGGGTAGACGGGGTACTGCTCACCGAGCGGCGTTCGGCTCCATTGAGTCCGGTAGCCGTCAAGGCCAGCGCCGGCGCCGCCGAGCACCTGCGCATTGCCCGCGTGGTCAATCTGGTGCGCGCCCTCGAAGAACTCAAGCGCCAGAATCTATGGATTATCGGCCTCGACGAGCGCGGCGAAACCGATTACGACCAATTTGACCTGACCGGCAACTGCGTTCTGGTCATGGGCCGCGAGGGTGCGGGCCTGCACGAACTGGTTCGCCGCACCTGCGACCATCTGTTGCGCATTCCCATGGCCGGCGGCGTCAGCTCCCTCAACGTCTCTGCTGCCGGAGCGGTGGTCCTCTATGAAGCCTCTCGCCAGCGCCGCTTGGCCGCCCGCCGCGAGGCTGGCCCTAATGCTTCAGGTGCAGCGTCTAAACCAAGGAAACAGAAAGGCCTGGGCTCATGAAGCTCTCTTTTCCCTGCACTGCGGCAATGACCGTTTTTTGTCTGACGACCATCCTTTGTTCCGCGCAAACCACGCCATCCGCGCGGCCAGCGTCGGAGAATCATCCTTCCAAGGGCCAGATTATCTTTTCCCGTTCCACCGACGAGAACGGCTCGACCACCACTCAAACCGGTCCTGCCGCTACGCCGCCCGCTGCCGCAGTCGAATTAGCCCCACTGCAGGACGCCGAGCGTCAGGCCGTCACCTTCACAGCTTTTGACCTCGACGTCCACCTCAGTCCGGCTGCCCAGCAGATCGCAGTTCGCGCCTTGCTCACCATCCGCAACGACGCCAAGACCCCTCTCGCTCGCATTCCGCTGCAAATTTCCTCCTCGCTCAATTGGGAGAGCATTCGCGTCAGTGCAAAAGATGTTGCCTTCCAGGTAGCCACCATCAATTCCGACGCCGACCACACCGGCCAGTTGCATGAGGCAGTCGTTCCTCTTTCCGCTCCTCTTGCGCCCGGCCAGAGCCTCCAGCTCGACGCGACATACTCTGGCGTAGTCCTACCCTCTGCTCAGCGGCTGGTATCTATCGGCGCGCCCGGCGACGTTGCGCAGCACTCGGACTGGGATCAGATCGGCCTTCCCTTCACCGGCCTGCGCGGCTTTGGCAACGTGGTCTGGTACCCGGTTTCCAGCATCCCTGTCATGCTGGGCGACGGCGCGCGTCTCTTCGACGAAATGGGCGAGCACAAGCTCCGGCTCACGGGCGCGCATTTCCGCCTGCGCCTTACCGTCGAATTTCCCCACGGTCAGGCGCCCACGGTCGCCCTCATCAACGGGCATTCCACCCCGTTGGCCGTCACCGAGCCCGCTTCAACTCTCGACCAGACTCAGGAGGTTGCCAGCGTGGCTACGGCGGACTCAGGCAGCACAATTCTCGGCTTTGAAGCTCCCAGCCTCTTTGTCGCCATTCGTGAACCCCACCCCGGCCCTAATCTCACCGCCTGGACTCTTCCCGAAGACAAAGTCGCGGTGGAATTCTGGACCACGTCGGCAGGAGCGGTGACTCCGTTCTTGCAAAGCTGGCTCGGCGAGAAGCCCGGCACACAACTCATCCTACTTGATCTGCCAGACCCGGAAGACGCGCCCTTCGAGACCGGCGCACTCCTCGCTGCGCCGCTCCGCGAGCCCGGCCCGAAGGCGATTCCGGGCGCATTGAACGGAGTCCTGGTCCATGCCCTCACTCACGCCTGGATTCTGTCGTTAAATCCTTCCCAGCCTCCCCCGGCATGGCTCAACGAGGGCGTGGCTCACTTCATGGGTACTCTGTGGGTAGAGAGGAAGCAAGGGCGCGATGCCGCTCTGCGCTTGCTTGAAGCGGATCGCGCCGCTCTGGCGCTGGCCGAGCCCGCAAGTCCTGGTGAAAGCGCCGGACAGCCGCTCGCCGAAGCCATCTCGCCCGTCTACTACCGCACCAAGGCAGCTTATGTCTTCTGGATGCTCCGCGACCTGGCTGGCGACCCAGCACTCTCAGCCGCGCTCCGAAATTATTATCCGGCCGCAGGCAAGGATTCAGGCAAGCCCGCACGGAGCACCTTTGAAAAGCTCCTCGAAGAATCCGAAGCCCATCCCGATCTCGCCTGGTTCTTCGCTGACTGGGTTGATGCCGACAAAGGTCTGCCTGATCTGAGCATCGAGAGCATCTTCCCCACAGCTGCCTCGTCTGGAAACTGGCTGGTGGCCGTCAACGTTGCCAACAGCGGCTATGCGCAGGCTGAAGTCCCTATTACTGTCCGCTCCGCTTCCAACGCAGTCACCCACCGCGTGCGCATCCTGGCCCACGACAAAGTGACCGAACGCATCCTCATCCAGGGCAAGCCCACGGAGGTCCAGGTCAACGACGGCACCGTGCCGGAAACCCAGGCCAGCGTCCATGTCACCAAACTTGACGACCCCGCATCGAGCCAATCCAACCCGCCGCAGCGGTAAGAGGCGACATTGCATGGATTAATAGGTTGGATGGCGATTATGCGATAGCTAATTGCGCCCTCTTTGTCGTACTGCGCGTCAGGTTATCGGCTGTTCAGAGATCGGAGTGTGCTTTTGAGGATCTTTTTCGATTGCATAAGGCGTGCGAGGTCAATTGGTGTCTGGCCGAATTCGTTTCTTGACTTCGTCCTTGCACCAGCCGCGACGAGCCTTTGAACGATTTCGACTAAGCCTCGGCCCGCAGCTTCGTGAAGCGGCGTGTTGCCGAGGTCCCCTACCGCATTCACATCTGCTCCCAATCTGATGAGCTGCGCCACGTCCGCCCGGTCGGTTCGAACGATGGCAGCGTGCAACATGGTGTCGCCGCTTAAGCCTCGCGCATTCACGTCATTCCATACAGTTGACGAGAACTCGGGCGAGTCCCGATACTTCTCAACAATCCTCAATAGTTCTTCGTTCATACTTGCTATGCCGTCCGAACAGGATAGTAAACGATAACAGCCCGTTGCATAAACTGAAGAACTGATTGTGATCCGGCAGACTCAGATTCGGCCCGAAGTACCCTACTCGTCTTTCTTCTCATTGCGCGCCTTCACCTTGAACCAGATCGGTGTGCCTTTGAAGCCGAAGGCCTCGCGGATTTGATTCTCCAAAAAGCGCTCGAAGCTGAAGTGCAGCTTGATGTCGCGGTCGGTGAAGAGCACAAAAGTCGGCGGCGCTACGGCGGCCTGCGTCATATAGAAGATGCGAAGACGCTTGGCCATCGGCACCGGAGCGCGCTGAAAGTCGATCTTGTCGAGGAAGCGGTTCATCTGCCCGGTGGAAACGCGCTTGCGACGCTCGGCGGCCACGACGACCACTTCGTGCAGCACGCGCAGCATCTTCTTGGCGTCAGGGACGGTGCCTTCGAGCGCGGAGAGAAAAATCACCGGCGCGTAGCTTAAGTACTTGAGCACCGTGCGCAACTGCTCCTCAAAGATTTCGCGATCAGCCGGCGGTTTGCCGTCTGTGCGGCCCGTTGTCACCGCGTCCCACTTGTTCACCACGATGATGACGCTGCGGCCGCTCTCGTGCGCATAGCCGCCGATGGTGGCATCTGCCCCCGTTACACCGTCGGTAGCGTCGAGCACCAGCAGGGCCACATCCGCGGCTTCCAGATGACGCCGCGCCATCACCACGCTCATCTTTTCGGCCATCAGATGAGTCTTGCCTTTGCGCCGGATGCCTGCGGTATCCACAAACCGCAGTTGGTTGCCTTCGAACTCAACCACCTCGTCTACCGCATCGCGGGTGGTGCCGGCGATGGGCGAAACAATGGCCCGCGAGGTTCCTGTCAGCGCATTTAGCAGCGTAGACTTGCCCACGTTCGGCCGTCCGATGATGGCCACCGAAGTTTCGTGCTGTTCAAACTCTCCGTGCGTGCGGTGGAGTGGACGAAGCAACTCGTCAGCGGACTCTGGCGCGCTTGGGCCGCCCTCGGAGGTTTCAGCCTCTTCGGCTTCGGCGTCTTCCGCCGCTTCAGCGGCCTGCGTCTCGGCCTCGGTCAACGCAACCTGCGGCGGCGCGGGAATCGCCTCGGCAATCGCTTCGAGCAGGTCGCCTATGCCCAATCCATGCTCGGAGCTGATGGGAAACATATTGCGAATGCCCAACTGGCGAAAGTTTTCCGCAGCCATCGCCATGGCTTCGCCCTCAACCTTGTTCACTGCGAGAAACAAGGGCTTGCCGCCGCGAATCAGCATCCGCACCAGATCGTAATCCGGACTGGCCAACTCGGTTCGCGCATCCACCACCAGCACCAGCGCGTCAGCCTCTTCCAAGGCCACCTGTGCCTGGGCATAAATTTCTGTGGGGATCAATTCCGTATCGTCGGGCACCATGCCACCCGTGTCCACCAGCCGGAACTCGCGCCCCGCCCACTCGTACTCACCATAGATACGATCGCGCGTAATCCCCGGCTCGTCGCCCACAATCGAGCGGCGGCTTTGGGTCAGCCGGTTGAAGAGCGTGGATTTGCCCACGTTGGGCCGGCCCACAATGGCCACCAGCGGCAGCGCGATCGCGCGCAACTTTACCGGCACTATCGACTTATGATATTTCGACAAAACTTATCTCCAATCGCTGCCAGACCCATGCTTAACGGGGCTGGGCAGCGTCGCTCCATTTTCTATCTGATTCCAACCTGAACCTGCATTCAGATGCTTGCTTGGAAGGCCAACTCCCAGGGAACCGTGACTGCAAGCAGCAACTCAATGAATGAACTGTCGAGAAGATCGCAAAGAACTGCGGTAGGATTCTGAGCTCAATCACCTGCCAGAGCAGTCTGTGCGTATCTATTCAAAGGACAGCGAGGCCAGTCCTGCTTTCAACAAAACGATAAACGCCCGCTTCTCTAGTATCTCATCCGTTAACAGCCGCGCGCCTTGATAAGCCTTTTCTTATCTTTCTTACAGAATCCGGGCACGTCGCTTGCCCTCCCGTTTCAAGGGAGGAAACGATGCATATCCACGGGAACTCCATGAGCATCAACGCGGCCAACTTTTACAGCGCCGCACAGAACGAGAAGACCGCTGCAGCGCAGCGAGCCGCCGATCTCCGCAAAAAGCTGCTCAAAAGCGCATCGGAGATCGAAGGCGCGGCGCCCCCCGAGGAATCTCTGCTTATTGGTCAGTGGATGGACTCGCGGCACAGCCAAGTCGAAAGCGAAGGGGAAGATCGCACCAGCGCCGAGGGCAAAGACCCAGACTTTGGATGATTCGCATCCTGCTACTTGGTCTGCTTGCCAGCGTCAGGTGACGGGGCACATGCGGTTTGCTGCTCCCGCGCGCAATCTTTCTTCTCCATTTGGCACGCACGCACTGGATCGCGGAGCTTCTTTTCAACGAAGATTGCATAGGTGCATGAGCTCTCCTTGCGCCGGGCGGTGTCCGTTTCAAGTGAAATCCCCTTTTGATACCACGTATCCGCAAGCTCAATCTCGCCAGCATAGTCATAGGTCCTACCCAGATCCCAGGCATTGATTGGGTCGTTCGGGGCTAATTGTGCAGCCTTTTGCAAATAAGGAATCGCCTCAGAATCTCTCTTGAGCAACGATAGAAACGCGCCGATATTACCAAGAACATCAGGGTTATTCGGGTAATGCTTATCCAGTACCTTCATGAAGTCAAGCCCAACCTGGTATTGCCGGAGGTCGTTCAGTTCCGGCGCATAAGCCATCCAGGCGTCAAATGCATCTTTTCCCTTATAGATATCGCAGCTCTCATCGAGCGCCTTGACCATATCCGAATAGCGAGCCGCAACTTCCAGAATGTGAAGCCTTCCCTGGTGGATAGATAAGTCCTGTGGAGCAAGTTTGATTCCAAGATCGAGATGCTTCAGCGCTTCGTCCACAGCTTCAGGCGTGAACCCGCCTGCCATCGTCCCGCCGCCCGCGTCATCTCCTTGCAGTTGGATAATGTCATGCCCACAGAGCGAAACGTTGGCAAGGCACTTTTGCGCCTCAGCTCTCTCATCCGTCTTTGAAGAGTCGACAAAGGACGTGCACAACCGCTTCGCTTCTACGCAGTTATTGGCACGAATCAGCTTCATCCAGTCAGAGATGTTTTCCGTCTGGCAATTGCTATGCTAGGAGAGTGAAAGTGTCAATGCGAATAGAAATAGAGTTCGGCCCATCGGTGGCTCCTTGCGTTCAACCAAGTTCTTAGCAGGGCCGGCCCCTTCGACCGCTGATGACAGTCGAATTAAAGGAGGCTCTCAAAACCTGTTGAAAACTTCCATCGATTGTATATCAGCAATTAACAACTGGCTGTCGATTCATTCGCCCAACAAAGAACCCTCACGCGTTTTGAGGCGCGTGAGGGCAGGAAGGCTTCAAATTACATTTTGTTACTGACAAAGACCGCAGTCGTCAGAGCCGGAATGGTTGCCGTGCCCGACTGCGGGTTAAAGGTGGATTGACGCACGACTGGATCGCTTGATTGCTGATGCACGGGATGAAGTTGCAACTTCAGTCCCTGGAGCACTGTGCTGGTGAAGGTAACCTGCGCATCGGTTGCGTTATAGAAGACGACGATGTGGTGATACGGACCGTAACTCGTTCCGTTGTCGTCAAGCTTAGCCACGATCAAGCCCGGAATCTGGCTGGGGCCGGTGTTCAAGAAGCTCAGATTCGCCTGAATTTCGTTGAAGGTCCTCATGCGGAAGAGTCCCGAACTGTAGCGAATGGCCATGAACTCCTGGAACGATTTGGTTGTGTCGGAGATATTCCGCGGAGTCGGATCGAGCGCAGGATTGGCGAGCAGCGGCTGCATGATCGGCCACTCAGATTGGTTCTGGCTGACCACAGGTAGCCCGATGCCCCAGTTGGCGGTCTGGTAACTGAAGTCGATCTTGTTGAACCAGTCGCCGGAGATGTAGCTGTTGTTATCCATGTCCTTGGAGCGCAACAGATCGTCGCCGCCCTGGAAGAACGGAATGCCCTCGCCGAGCGCAATCAGGCTCATGCCCAGCACCTGGCGCCGGGCGCGTGTGGCGATTGAGTCAGATGCCGAAGCCTTAAGTTGCACGGCATCGAAGAGTGTCTGATTGTCGTGAACCGAGCAGAAGTTGATGTCCTCGATGGGGATTGCCGCGTAGCCGGCAGGTTGTCCGCCATAGTTCAAGTCAGCCCCGGTGACGGTTTGCCCCTGGGCATCGACGAAGGAGTAGTTCTTGAGGTTTCCGGTCAGCCCAATGCGAATCCAATCTGCCTCCTGCAGCAGCGTGGCCACCTGACTGGATTGCGGCGTGCTCGCCGCAGTGAACGCGCTTGGGTCGGTGGCCAAGCCGGTGGCGAAGCCCTGAGTTCGTGTGTCGGTGAATGGGCTGCCACCGCGTATGCCGTCGCGTATGCGGTCATTGAAGGTGCCTATGCCGTAGCCGTAAAGGTTGAGCTGACTGGCGTTGGGGCCGAGCGCGTTGTTGGCGGTCTCGCCGATCTGGTAGCCTTCGCCGTAGATGTAGATTTTGCTGCCGTCCACGCCGTCCTTTTCGGGAGTCAGCGCATTCAGTGCGTTCTTCAGGTCCTGCATGTTGTAGGTGAAGTGCATGCTCATTTCGTCAAAGCGGAAACCGTCGATTTTGTACTGCTTCGCGTTGAGCAACACCGTGTCGATCATCAGCTTTTCCATCATCTGATGCTCGCTGGCAGTGTCGGCGCAGCAGGACCCTGTGAGCAAAGCGCCGTTGGCGTCCAGACGGTGATAGTAATTGGGAACTATCTCGTCCAGGTTCGCCTCGAAGGTTTCACCGCTGGCGCTGGTGTGATTGAAGACCACATCTTGAATCACGCGCAGCCCGGCCGAGTGCAGGCCGGCAACCATCGTGCGATATTCAAAGACGCGGTTATCCGGGTTAATGGCATAGGACCCTTGGGGGGCCATGTAATGCACCGGGTTATAACCCCAGTTATAGCCATCGGTATTCTGGACGGCTGTAATGGCTGCCTGCTGTTGCTCGCCATCGGGCGGATATTGGGCCAGGTTTCCGGGTGATTGCCAGGTTGACTTATCCTCGTTGACTCCGTCGAAACGGAAACTGGGCAGAATGTGAACGGCGGTCAGCCCCGCTCGCGCCAAGTCGCGAAGATGCCTCATGCCATTGCTGTCGAGGTCCGCAAAGGCTTCATAAGTGCCTTTGATTGCATCAGGCACGCTGGGGTCGTCCACGCTGAAGTCGCGAATGTGCAGCTCGCAGATACTCATATCGCTGAGGCTTTCCAAGGGAGGCGAAGAAAGAAAGTCCCAGCCGCGCGGTTTCAGCGCATCTTCGTCAAGATCGGTGATGCGGCTCATGGTTCCATTCAGCGCAACATCGACCGAATATGGATCGGTGGTTGTGTTGTTGACGATAGCCTGAGCAGCGGCGACGTAGACATTCAAGCTGAAGAGGTAATACTTTCCCTTCCAGTCATAGTCGCCACGGGCAACCCACACGCCGTTGTGCTCGTGCATGGCAACCGTCCGCTCGGGAGCAGTGTCGGCTGGCTTGTTGTAGAGAAGCAAGGAAACACTCTGTGCCGTAGGCGCCCACAACTTGATCTTCACAGGCACCGAGTCATCATCGTCAAAGTCAAACCAGCCGTGGTCGCCGTTGTGATGGAAGACCACGCCAAGGCGGCCAGAGTACGAATAAAGGGCGTCAAGCGCGCCAAAGATCTGTATTCCGGTGGCGTATTTCAACGAGCCGTCGCTCCCCAGAGCAGATACAGCAAGCTGGCTCTGAAGCGCCTGCGCAACCACTCCCGGCAGAAGGTTGGCGGGCAACTTGAACAGCGCATAACCCGCTAGCGCCGGATAGTGGGCCAGTTCTGCGGCGGTAAGTGTACCGGAAAACGGTGTGAGTGGAATAGAGCTTCCACCAGCGACTCCAGTTAGAGTTAGCTGCAAGCTTGCCGTCGGGCTGTAGTTAATGACGTAAGTCCAGCCGGACTGGTAATACTGCGGCTGAATGGCTATTGTGGTCGCATCGATCCAATAAGCCTGGAGCTGATCGAAGACGCCGCTCAGTATTTGCGCCGCGGTAGGCTGCTGGGTAAAGACAGTTGGATTGCCGGAGACCACCCACGCGGAGAGATTCTGCGGCACATTCAGATATTGATTGGGGCCGGGATCTTTAACATTGGTGGAACAGTTGTGGAGGATGAATCCGAGTTGTCCGCTGGTGATGCCCACATCGTAGTAAGCGCCATAGGCGTCGTACCCGGAAACATAATCCTCAGTGACGCACCAGTTTCCGGTGGGATCGCTGGTTGCTCCAAAGGGATAGAGGCTCCAGCCGGCATAGTCTCCATCGGGCCGGTAATAGTGGATGCGGGCATAGCCCGCCGGAATCGCCGGATCAGTCGAATACTCGGTGACGGGCTGGGCGGTAAAGACGTTCAAGTCTCCGGAGAGAACCCATGCCTGGCTGTATTGCGTCACTTGCAGATACTGATTCGGTCCTGGATCTTTAATCCCGGTTTGGCAGTTATGAACAATGAAGCCAAGCTGTCCACCATTCCATGCCGGGTTTACGCCCACGTCATAGTAAGCGCCGTATGTGTCGTACCCCGAAACGTAGTCCTCGGTCGAGCACCAGTTGTCACCATCATCGCCGGCTCCGAATGTGTAAACGCTCCATGCGCCATAGTCCTTATCGGGCCTGAAGTAATGGATGCGAACCTTGCCGGAAGGAATCGGGGGGTCAGTCGCCTGGATGGTTGCCGGCTGCGTGGTTTGCAGCACGCCGCCGCCCGAGAGTTGCCAGTACTCATTGCCTTGTGTGGCCGGGTCAACGTACTCGTTCGGTCCAGGATCTTTCGTGTTTCCTTTGTGGAGAATGATGCCGACATTGGCGGCGCCGGTAATGACACCCACGTCGAAGTAGGCGCCAAAACTGTCGGTGCCCGTTACCGCAACCGGGCCGGCTCCATAGTTATTCGGCTCGGTAGTATCGCCAAAGGCATAAATGGTCCAACCAAGGTAATTTCCGTCAGGACGGAAATAGTGAATGCGAATATCGCCAGTGGGGATCGGCGGGTCAGCCTGTGCCCCTGCAAACTGGCAAGCCAACCCGAGGAGAAGCAGCGCCGGAAGAATGACAGACAGGCGTCCCAGCGTAAGCCGCTGGGGGAATGTTGCGGGCATGTGGGTTCCTCATTTCGTCCCGAAGCCGGGAAATTTTTACGGCGCAACTCTACCCGAGCCAGGTGATTGGCTGCAATTGTTCATCAATTCAATTCAGGATCAATTCTCTGTCAACAGATAAATAGCTATTTTGCAATCTGCCAGGAGAGGAGATTAACTTGTTAGCGAGATGAGCGTGCGCATCCTCTACTCGGAATCTTTGTAATCGAGAGACGCGGCCTTACCCCTTGCGCCGGTAAAGCACTTGGAACTCGTAGCCCTGGTTGGCGGGGAAGAGGCTGGCTACGTGGCGCAGGCGCTCGGCGAGAGCCGTGGCGGCGAGCAGAGGATAATCACGCTCGCGCAGGTCGTGGTAATCGAAGTCCACGGCCAGCGACAGCATATAGATCGCCAGCGCATCGGAGAAAGCTGACTCGAAGTAAGAGCTGCGCGAGCGTTCGTCGATACTTGTTTTGCCGGCGCGGTTGTCTTGCGCGTGGCGGCGGGTCTCCCAGGCGTCCTGGCTGGTTTCGCCGCGCACCTGGGCCTCGGCCTGCTGCCAGGCCAAGGTGGAAAAGCTCTCCGGAACTCCCGCGGCCTCGACAAAGTTGTGGGCTACGTTGATGAAGAATTCGAAGGCAAGGCCAAAACGATCCTCAACTAGCCGCGTAGAAAGAAAGACGGCCTCGGTCGAGCCGAAAACAGCATTGCGATGGCAGATCGCGCGATCGCCCAGATCGACGGTATAGCCGGGCGCAACCATGGTCTCATCGGTGTCGGCAATGGCCAGCGGGACAAAGTAATAAGCGCGGTGCTCAAGCGCGGCAGAGAGCGTAGCCGGCACGGCGTCCACAAGGCGCTCCAGGTCCGCGTCCGTGACGCGCGTTTCGCCCCACATCGCGTAGTGAATTCCGTTGGGGGCCTGGGTCACAGCCACCTGCGTGGCCACCTTTTCCGCCTGCCAAAGCTCGACCTGTGCGCTGCTCGCCATGAAACTGTATTCTAGACCACGGAGGCTCTCAAGCTGACGCAATCGGCACAACGTGAACGCACCGCCGGCGGAACAGTATTCGGATTTCCGCTGAAGGGATTCGGTTTCTTCACCAGCCTGATGCTGGCTTTCGCGGCGGCGTTCTTCACCTTTTTTGCTTCCACCACCATCGCCATCTTCGCGCTGCTGGCATGGAACCTCATAGGCCACCATGCGGTGAACTACGCCGATACCTATCGCTATGTCGGCTTTCCGGCCGGCGCGCTGGTGCTGGTCGTGGCTCTGCCATTCTTCGCCGTGCTTTGGATCAGGGCCAAGCTGGGGAATTAGTGGGGCTTAACTTCCCGCCGACCTGGGGTTTGCGGGGTTGAGCTTGACCACCTGAATTTTGCGCGCCAGACCGAGTTTTGAAAGCAGCCAGATGCCCCAGTAGTTTGGGTCAAACTCGTACCAGGCGAGGCCATGGCGAGCCGAGACGGGATTCGCATGGTGGTTGTTGTGCCAGCCTTCACCACCGCTCACCAGCGCCACCCAGAAGTTGTTGCGCGAGTCGTCGCGAGTTTCAAAGCGGCGGGAGCCCCAGAGGTGGGTCGCGGAATTTACGAGCCAGGTGGCGTGGAGTCCGAGGGTCACGCGGAGAAAGGCTCCCCAGAGGAGCATACCGACGGCGTTGGCCCAGCCGCCCCAGAGCCATCCGAGGCCGAAGAGGAGCACACCGCTGGCGACCAGCGGAATCCAATGGTACTTGCTCAGCCAGACATGGAAGCGGTCGCGCACCAGGTCAGGGACATAGCGCGCCAAAACCTGAGTTTGCGCGTGCAGCGAATTGCCCCAGATCATCCATCCGGTATGCGCCCACCAGCCACCCTCGCGCGGCGTGTGGGGGTCACCTTCGTGGTCACTATTCTGGTGATGGACGCGATGAACCGATACCCAGAAGATGGGTCCACCCTCGAGCGAGAGCGTGGCGCAGATCGACATGATGTACTCAATCCACTTGGGCGTCTGATAACCGCGATGAGTGAGCAGCCGGTGATAGCACATGCCGATGCCGACATTGATGGCCAGCACGTAAAGCGCCACTGAGACCGCCAATCGCTGCCATGTGAAGAAGAACAGCGCAGCCACTGCGCCTATGTGAAAGGCGATGATCACACCCAGGGTCAGCCAGTTAACGCCCTCGCCGACGCCGACGGCGCGGCCCATGCGGACCTGTTGCCGTGCGGGGAGCCGCTCTGGCTCCGCATACGGCGTTGTGGAGGCAGTGACCAGAGGGGCTTTTGGAAGCGGATTGGTAGACACCGAGGTGGAGCTTTCAGGAGCCAGCACAGGAGCGGGCGTGGAAAGAACTGAGGCCATAGGGGGGAAGTCCCTTGGAGAGTGGCGACGCGCCCACTCATCCTCGCCAATTGTATCTGGAGGTTGACCGCGAAACCATACCGGATAGACCTTATCCAAAATAAATTTTCACAATTCCCGAAATGTGTGAGCAATCCCGCTCACAATTCGGCGAAATTGAGCCCAAGCGTTCCTCCGGGGCTGAAGCCCGCGCTGGTGCAGCTAACTTTTTGCGGGGGTTGAACCCCCCGCCTCCCTCCTGGGTCTCCGATTTGAGGCTGTCGTCCCGGCGTGTGGGCGGAGTGTTGTTCGAGGGGCACTGTTCTGCGGGAGAGAGCGGATTCAAGGAACGAAAACCTTTGCGTAGAAATACACATGATTGGGCGAAAATTTGGTACATAAGCTGAATCGAAAGGGGTTCTTGTGCAGGAATTGCCGCTAAGTACTTTGAAATCATTGAAGAACGTTCTCTTGAAGGACGCAAAACAGGGCCCTGGCCGGGGAAAGGGGATGAAAAAGCGGACGGACAGGCACGCGGAGACGCGGAAGAAGCTGGACGAGACGATGCTGGCGTTTCGCTTGGCGCGGAGGGCGGTGGGCGAGACAAAGGGCTGCCTGCGGGCTGTGCGGCAGGCGGTGGGGATTCCGGTGGACGAGGTCGCGCGGCGGCTGGGCGTGTGCCGGTGGGAGGTTTTCCGGCTGGAGAAATCGGAGAACGAGTCGCGGATCATGCTGAACACACTGCGGCGGGCGGCGGCGGCTCTGGATTGCGAGCTGGTGTACGGCTTGACGCCACGAGAAGGAACGCTGGAAGAGCTGGCCGCGGCGCAGAAGGCCGCGCATGAAAAAGCGCTTGAAGAATCTCATGAGAAGAGACGCGCGGAGGTGATGGCGACGGAAGAAAAGATTCTGAAGCAGATTGGATGGCGGAGGGCGATATTGAAGAATTTTCGGCGCGGGCTGCGGGAGGCAGGGATGAAAGTGAGGTGAGGCAGGGCTAGGGAATAGGGAATAGGGCTGCGATACGTGCGGCGAAGTGAAAAGGAGTTCTTGCTCTCCAACCCTTTCCGCGATGAGACTGCGGAAAGGATGGGGCACCCGGCTTTGGCGGATTACTGGACTAGCTTCAAGACAGCCTGCTGAGCCTGGTTGGACTGCTGCAGAGCGGCCATGCCGGTGGATTGCAGAATGTTGTATTGGGTCATGTTCGCTACCGTTTTGCCGATGTCGGCGTTCATGATGGAGTTGGTTGCCGAAGTGAGATTAGTGTCTTCGGCTTGGATGTCATTCGCTGTCGCTGTCAACCGGTTGACGTTGGCTCCTACCGCTCCGCGCTGGCTGGATATGTCGTTGATGGCGGTGGTGATCAACGCGAGTGCGGCGGTCGATCCCGATTGCGTGAGCAGTGCGCTCCCGGTCATATCAGCGCCTGCGTTTCCGTTGCTCGTGCCGAGGCTGGCGGTGGTGAGGGAACCAACCGTTACATTGAGGTTCGTGCTGCCGCCTGTGGTGCCGTCGCTGGTGAAGACATCCATTACGCTCGATCCGGAAGTTCCGCCGGACGCAGTCTGCTGTGCGGTGTTGTTGCTGGATGCGATTGAGGTGATGCCCGCCGTGTTGCCTGCCGCGGAGATGCCGATGCTCAGCGCGCCGGTGGTCTGGTCGTAGGAGGCGGTGTAGTCGCTGGCGGAACTGTTCAACTGACTCAGCAACTGCGCGGCAAGGTTGGTGCTGGTCAAGCCTGCTAGGCTGACACTAACCGTTGCAGTGACTGGCGAAGAACCGCCCACAGTCTGGTCCGCCGCGCTGCTGGTGGAGAAGGAAGTGACCCCCATTCCTGAATTGAGTGAGATCGACAATGTGCCGGAAACCGCGGCGTAATTGACTGAATAGACGCCCGACCCGACATCCGAATCGAGTTGGGTTTGCAGGTAGTTCTGCAGGTTTGCCGTGCTTACGCCGTCAAGGCTGATGGCGGATGGTGTGCTGGCTGCGGGAACGATGGCCTCCTGCATCCCGCTGCTGCCTCCATCCACTGCCAGCGACTCGCCGGCGCCGAGAGTGGCCTGGATGGTGCTGCCGGCGTCTGAAAGGCCAAATCCGATAATGTCCAGAGGGTCACCGGAGTTTACATAGACAGTTCCGTTTCCGGTGGTTGCAAGATCTGTATTCAACATGTCTTGCAGATTTGTCAGCGCCGCGGATGAGCCGCTGAGGAGACCGGAGTAACTGGTGTTTCCAAGATCGATAATGGCCGTGGCGCTGCCACCCGGTCCGGTGCCGAGGATTTTCAGCGTGCCGCTGAGGGTAGATCCAGGGGCAATCGAGTTGCTGTATACCTGAAAATCCGAATTGGTCAGGTTGACGTTCTGGGTGCCGAGAATGGGCGTTGCCGTAACATTCGAACTGCTTACCGTGAAGATTTCATTGGTGTCGTTTGACTCGATGTTTAGCAGCCCGCCACTTGTAAACCAGGCGGTATAGGCCGTGCCGGTCTCGGCTCCCAGGCTCGTCGTCAGGTCGTTCCCGAGCTGAGTCAGTGCCGCGGATTGCGTGGCCGAGTTGGCGCTTGTCAGCCCCAGATAGTTGGCGAAGTTGATGGTGGCAGAGCCGTCTCCGCCAGGGTTCCCAAGTGTGCCAGGACCGCCTGATGAGGTAAATGTAAGCGAACCGGCCAAGCTGGCCCCCAGGTAAAACCCGCTGCCCTGCACTTCGAATTGCTGGGCTAAAGTTGAAAAAGAAACGTCGACAGGAAGCTGGGCTGTCGCGGGGTTCGACGTTTGAATGGTGAGTACGCCGCCGCTGATGGACGCAGTGTAAGTCGATCCCGTCGTGGCTCCCATGGCAGTAGTCATGTTGGCAGCCAACGCGTTGGCCGCGTTGGTCGCGGTGGTGGAGTCGCTGCTGGCCAGCCCCTGAAAAGCGCCAAGGTTGATGCCGATTGAATCGGGAGCGTTACCTCCTGAGGAGGAAATGTCCAGGTTGCCACTCAGTGTATCCCCAGCGATGATAGGACTGGACGTAATCGTAGAGCTATCGGGGCTGGCAGCAAAGGTGAGTTGCTCCGCAATCCCGTCGACTTCAGGGGTGTTTGAGGTGACGGTGATGTTCCCGCTGAGCGTAGCGCCGGAAGTGACGGTGCCGCTGGTGGAAGTGCCGCCGGCGTCGTTCAAAGTGATGCCGGATTCGGCACCGGCTACGCCGGGGATGGTGGAGGTAACATTGAAGCCGCCGGTCAATGTATCCGCCGGATTGATGGCGCCGGTGATCGTGGCCCCGTTATTGGAGAGACTCACCGCGGAACTGCTTGCGCTATTAAAGATCTGCGTGCCGTTGAACTGCGTGGTTGCGCCGATCTGGTTGATTTCCGTGAGGATGCTCTGGTACTCCGTGTCGGTGGCAGTACGCTGCTGGCTGGTGAGGCCGGCGCTGGCGGATTCGGTGGCGAGTGTGACAGCGCGGTTCAAAAGGGTAGTGACCTGCGAGAGCGCGCCGTCGGCGACCTGGAGAAAGCTGATGCCATTGTTGGCGTTGATGGAAGACTGCGCGAGGGCGGCGGTATTTGCTTGCATTCCGCTGGCCATGGAAAGGCCGGCCGCATCGTCCGCGCTGGAGTTGATTTTCAATCCAGTGGAGAGCTGCTGGAGCGTCTTCTGCTGTGCCGCGGCAGTCTGATTGAGGCTGTTCTCAGCAATGAGGGAAGAGACGTTATTAAGAATGCTCAACGACATGGACTTGCCTTCGTTCCGTACTGCTCGCTCCAGGGTTCCCAGCGGCACAGGAACTGGCGATGATTGCCAGAAAAGGAGTAACACGCCAGTTTCAGGTCTCGAGGCGGGCGTGAACCTCTATCACCGCTAACTCTATCGGCATCTGCTGGGGGAACTTCCATTGTGGCGTATGATTTACGTCACACTCTCGACAACATTCGGCGGCTGGAAATTTGCGGGTGGGTCGGAAATAATCGAAGCGGATGGGCGGTGACGATTCTCCAATAAGATACGAGGTGATTCCCCATGGAACTGAATAAGAAAGTTGCTGACTTTACACTGCAAACTGACGAGGACAAGACTGTAAGCTTGTCTGACTATGCCGGGAAGCCGGTGATTCTGTTTTTTTATCCCAAGGCGGACACGCCGGGCTGCACGATTGAGGCCTGCGGATTCCGCGACACGTTCAAGAAGATCCAGGCGGCGGGCGCTGTGGTGCTGGGCATCAGCCGCGATACGCCGAAGGAGCAGGCGAAGTTTCGCGCCAAGTACGAGTTGCCTTACACGCTGCTTGCCGATGTGGACGAGAAGGTCTGCAACCAGTTTGGCGTGCTGAAGGAAAAGAATATGTATGGGAAGAAGGTGTGGGGCATTGAGCGGACCACGTTTGTGATTGGCCCGGACCGGAGCCTGCTGCACGTGTTTCCCAAGGTGACGCCCGCGGGCCATGCGGAAGAGGTGCTGGGGCTGCTGAGTGAATTGAAAACAGCGCACAAGTGAGGGACAAGCTGCCGGGACAGTTGGTTGAGCGCGGATTGCTTGAGGCGTCACCGGAGGTGGTGGCGCCGCTTCTGCTGGGCAAGGTGCTGGCGCATGTTACGCCGCGGGGAGTTTTGGCGGGACGGATTGTGGAAACCGAGGCTTACCTTGGTCCGCACAACCAGCCGCCCGATCCGGCAGCTCATTCTTATCGCGGGCCCACGCCGCGCAACCTGGTGCTGTTTGGCCCCGCTGGACATGCGTATGTCTACGCTATCTATGGCCGGTACTTCTGCATGAACATCACTTGCGAAGTTGATGGGCAGGCGGGTTGCGTGCTGCTGCGCGCGCTGGAGCCAGTGGTGGGCGCGAATGGGATGGCGCGGAATCGCGGACTTGAGAAGGGCGCGGCGGGAAGGTTGCTGACTTCAGGTCCGAGCCGGCTTTGCCAGGCGCTGGAACTGACGCGGGCGACGCATAACGGGCTTGATTTGCTTGATGCTCATTCGCCGTTGCAGGTGCGCGACGATGGCTATGCGGCGGGTGAGATATTGGTGACGCCGCGCATCGGTCTACATGTGGCTGTGGACTGGCCAATGCGCTTTGCTTTGGCGGGAAATAAGTGCGTGTCGGGGCGCAAGAGCTTGAGGGGTTGGTGAAGTGCAAGCAGAGCAGGCTATGCGTGGGTTTTATTCTCGGTGAAAATCGCCGCTTTTGCCGCCGGATTTTTCTTCGAGCTGAATGTTGCGAATGACGATGGATTTGTCGAGGGCCTTGGTCATGTCGTAAACGGTGAGCGCGGCGACGGCTGCGGCTGTGAGGGCTTCCATTTCGACTCCGGTGGGCGCGGTTGTGGCGACTGTGGCACGGATGCGCACGCCTCCGGGGACGATCTCCGCCTGGAGATCGATGTGCGAGAGCGGTAGAGGATGGCACATGGGGATCAGGCCGGCGGTGCGCTTGGCAGCCTGGATTCCGGCGATGCGGGCGACCTCGAGGGGATTGCCTTTGGGGTTGGCGGGAAGTGCGTCGAGGACGGCGGCAGAGAGTTCGACAAAGGCCGAGGCGGTGGCGGTGCGGCGAGTGGGCTGCTTGGCGCTGACATCGACCATGACTGCCTGGCGGGATTCATTGAAATGCGAAAGCTGCGGGGAGTCGGACATGGGGATCCTCTTGAACAGGGCGGATTGGGATTCCAGGTTTCCCACCCATTTCGCATAGAACGCGAAATGGATGGGGCACCCAGCATTCTCAACCAGTCGGGTGGCTCCTCACAAGAGCAGAATGTGGACGAGTGAGCCGGCTTCGAGGCTGTGCGTGTCTTCAGGAATAACCAGGAAACAATTGGACCGAGCGAGAGCGACTAAGTCTCCTGAGCCGTGCCAGGGGACAAAGGAAACCTGCGGCTGCTGGCCGGATGCGGGACTGAAGTTGCAAAACGCTGGGAGAAAACGCGTGAGGCCGGCTTTGGCGTGGCGGTCGGCGGACGGGGCAAGCCGCGCGAGTGCGAAGCGAGGATAAGACACCGCGTTGCCGGCGAGGGCTGCGAGGACCGGCGCAGCAAAGAGCAGAAAAGTGACGGCGGTGGAGACGGGATTGCCGGGAAGACCAAAGAAAGGGAGCGGCAAGGTGGAGGGGCGTGGAAGATCGCCAAAGACTGTTGGCTTGCCGGGTTGGATGCGGACGCCGGTGAAGTGAAAGCGTGCTCCGATGCGGGCCAGTGCGGGCTCGACGAGGTCGAATTTGCCTGCGGAGACGCCGCCGGAGATGAGCAGGAGATCAGCGGAGACGGCTTGGGCAAGAGCGGCGTCGAGGGCTTGGGCGTTGTCGGCTGCGGTGGGCAAGACCCAGGGCTCACCACCTGCAGCGGCTACCAAAGCGGCGAGCATGGGCGCGTTGGAGTTGCGAATCTGGCCGGGGGCGGGCGAGGACGCAACGGGAACCAGTTCATCGCCGGTGGTGAGGATGGCGACGCGGGGCCGGACAAAAGCTTCAAGAGAAGCGTAGCCGCAAGCCGCGGCAAGAGCGATTTGCCCGAAGTGGAGGGTGGTTCCGGCGGGAAGCAACTCATCGCCCTCGCGGGCCTGCGCGCCCTGGGCAACAATGTTTTCGCTGGCCTTGATGGAGCGGGGCGGGAGCAGGCGGATTTTGCTGGTTCCTTCTGCGATGGACGTCTCGACGTGTTCAAGCATGATGACCGCGTCGGCTCCTTCGGGAACCGGAGCGCCGGTCATGATTTCCCAGACAGACTTGGACGGTAGTGGGCCTGAGGGAGTTTGTCCGGCTCGGGTTGCGCCAGCAACGGTCAACTGCTTGTGAGTGGAGGCCTCTGCGGCGCGGCAAGCATACCCATCGCGAGTGGAACGGGCGAAAGGAGGCTGATCGCTATCGGCAGAGAGAGGCTGAGCGAGGATGCGGCCTGAGGCCTGAGCAAGTTCCACGTGCTCACAAGCGGGCCGGCCCGATGACTTTGTGTAAGCGGCCACCAGCGTCGCGGCCTGGTCGTAATCAGGCAGAGGAGAGATCATGGAATGGATTGTAGAGGGTTTGAAACAAATGCGATTGGAGAAGGCGAGCAAAGATACGAAAGGCGCTCCCTACATCCGGGAGCGCCTTTCAGTAAGCAAGAGAGAATTGTCCGTCTATTTACCGGACTTGGTGGGCTTGGGAGCCTTGTAAGCGGTGTCCAACTTCTGCGAGAAGCTGGCGAGGATTTGCTTAACTTCATCGGCATATGCGCCGGTTGGAGCCAGATCAAGATACTTCTGGTACGCCTCGAGGCAGCCGGCAGGCGCAATCATTTTCTGCGTCTTGGGATCTACTGTGGTATTGGCGATCAGGCCGTTGCCCTTGAGGTAGTAAGCCTGGGCCAAAGTTGGATCGGCCTGGATGGCCTTATCAGCAGCGACAGCCTGGGCATCCGGGTTGTGCTCCTGATAAAAGATGACAGCCTCGTTCTTGAGATAGAAGCCGGCCTGCGCAGGATTGATCTTGGCGGCTGCATCGTAGGCCGCGTTCGCCTCGGGAACCTTGCCGGTGCGCGCATATGACTCGCCGAGACCGGCATTGGCCGCGCCCTGAGCTTGGATATTCGGTTTTTTCGACGCGGCTTCCAAATCAAGAACCTTCTTATAGGTTGTCTCCGCATCGTCATATTTCTTCAGACCGAGTTGCGCCTGGCCCAACTGTACCCAAAGTGTGGAAGCGTCCGGCCTGGCCGCAGTGTCCTTGAGCATAAGGGCTTCGACATCGGCATACTTTGCTGTTCTGATTTCGTTTTCCTTAGCTTCGAGATCCGCCCTGGAGGCATTGGCGCCGAGAGCCTGGACAGCGGCGTCGCGCGCAGAGTTGGCATCAGCAAAGTCCTGGCCGGCCTGCTTGATGTCGGCGTTGAGATGCTTGACGACTTCATTGGCCTGCATGGCTTCAGCATTGTGCTTCCTGAGCTCAACCAACTGCTTTTGTTGATCGGCGGGCAGCTTGTCGATGTAAGCCTTGCGGGACATGTCGAAATCCTGGAGCACGTCCTGGCCAGCCACGATCTTGACACCATCAAAGGAGTCGACGAATTTGTCGGCAGGCGTGTCGGGTTGGCGGTAGACCACGGTATAAGTGCCAGTATTCGCTTCGCCCGCATAGTCGCCGGCGGGAGTAACCGGGAAGGTGAACTTATTGGTGTGGCCGCCATCGGTCGAGAGACTTACTGTGCCGGAGGTTCTTGATGCGCCTTCCGGTCCCATGATGTGACCGTGAATCTTGCCAGTGGGTCCCTTGAGCGCTGTGGGCGCGGCGGGTGTTTGCGCAAGCGCGGGCAAAAGGGCGAAAGCCAGCAGGCCCAGCCAAAGTGATATCGTGCGTTTCATCTGCTTCTCCTTGGGAGCGGCGGGAGCCGAGAGAACCCGCGAGCTCAAAAAATCATTTTATGCAGGCCTATGACCGCATGGAACCATGAGCGCGGCCGCAGGGAACTTCTTCTCAGCGCCAGGAATCTGACGCCGGCCCACGCTACCGTGCCCAGCTATCCATGGTAACCGGTTCGTCGGACCCGTGCGTGTGGCCTGTATCACACTCTAGAATAATACTTATGGCAATCACGATTCGCCCTGCTACTCGCGCGGATATTCCGCAGATTCTGACATTCATTCGCGCCCTGGCGGCTTATGAGCGCGAGCCCGAGGCCGTTACAGCGACCGAAGATGACCTGGAGCGGGACGGATTTGGCCGCAACCCCTTTTATTTCTGCCTGATCGCGGAGCACGAGGGACGTCCGGCGGGCTTTGCTTTCTATTTTTTCAACTATTCGACGTGGCAGGGGCGGCCGGGGCTCTACCTGGAAGATTTGTTTGTTGAGCCGGAGTTGCGCGGCCTTGGAATCGGCAGGGCTCTGCTGGAGCGCGTGGCGGCTATCGCGGTGGAGAAGGGCTGCGGACGCCTTCAATGGGCCGTGCTGAACTGGAATACGCCGGCCATTGATTTCTATCGCGCGACGGGGGCGGAGTTTATGGACGAGTGGCGGATAGCGCGTGTGACTGGCAAGGCGCTGGAGGTACTGGCCACCTGCGGTGGGGCAGACGGCGGTTGCGCGCCGTGAGGTTAGTGATTTCCCAGGTTTCAAAAGCGAAATCTGTGTGGCCGACTCATAAGGCGGCCGGCATTTGTGCTATCCCACCCTTGCGACAAAAACAAGAACGTCGCAAGGATGGGGCACCCAGACATCTGCGGTTGGGCAGACGGCGCTTGCGCGCCATGAGGTTAGTGGATTCCCAGGTCCCAAAATCGGGACCTCCACCCCACGGACCTGGGGCACCCGGTTTTCAGGAAGATAGGCAATGAAGAAAATTCGCGTGATTGGCGGCGGACTGGCGGGACCGGAAGCGGCGTTGACCGCTGCACGGTTGGGCTGCGATGTGGAACTCTACGAGATGCGGGTGATGGTGGACGGCAAGCCGAGACTGACCCCGGCCCACCAGACGATTGAGTTTGGCGAGCTGGTCTGCTCGAATTCGCTGAAGAGCGAATCGCCGAACACGACGCCGTGGCTGCTGAAAGAGGAGATGCGGCGGTTGGGTTCGTCGCTGCTCCGCATTGCGGACGAGACGGCTGTACCGGCGGGCCACGCGCTGGCCGTGGATCGCATGGAGTTTTCGCGGCGCATCTCCAAGGCGATTGCTGACGAGCCGAAGATTCGCGTAATTCGCGAGGAAGTCAAAACTCTGGACCCAAACGAAGACGGCACGAAGTGCACGATTCTGGCTACAGGTCCTCTGACCTCGGATGCATTAAGCGCGGAGATTGAACGCATTACCGGCGCAGGCCATCTGGCGTTCTACGACTCGATCTCGCCCATTGTTGAAGCCGATTCCATCGACATGGAGCGAGTTTATTTTGCCGCGCGCTGGGACAAAGGGACGGCTGACTACATCAATTGCCCGATGGACCGCGCGGAGTTCGATTGCTTTCTGGATGAGCTGCTGGCGGCAGAACCGGCCGAGGCCAAAGAGTGGGAAAAACTCGATTATTTTGAGGGCTGCCTGCCAATCGAGGTGTTGGCCCGGCGCGGCCGCGACACTCTGAGGTTCGGTCCGATGAAGCCGGTGGGTCTGCGTGACCCGCGCACGGGCAAGACGCCCTGGGCCGTGGTGCAGTTGCGCAAGGAAAATCTGCGCGCTGACAGCTACAACCTAGTGGGTTTTCAAAACCATTTGAAATTCGGCGAGCAGGCGCGGGTGCTGCGGCTGATTCCGGGTCTGGAGAACGCGCGCTTCCTGCGCTACGGGCAGATTCATCGCAACACATACATTCAGGCGCCGCTCCTGTTGGACGAAACGCTGCGTCTGAAGAAAGAGCCGCGGATCATGTTTGCGGGGCAGCTCTCTGGAGTGGAAGGCTACACGGAGTCGATTGCAACCGGGCTGCTGGCGGGGATTTATGCTGCCGCACTGGCGCGCGGGGAAGAACCTGTGCCGGCTCCGCGCACGTGCGCCCTTGGCTCGCTGGTGCATTACATCACGCACGCCGATCCTAAGCATTTTCAACCGGCGAACGTCACTTTCGACCTGCTGGAACCGCTGGAAGAGGAAGTGCGCAAGAGGGTTCGCGATAAGAAGGAGCGGCACCGCATGCAATGCGAACGTTCGCTGGCGGCCTTCGATGCGTGGCGGAACGCAATGCCGAAATCCGCTGCGGAACTTCGCGCATAATATCTGCGTAGGTCTCTTGTACAGTGTGCCTTCCCCGGAAAGGACTCATATGCGCGCTATCTCTGCCGCCGATGCCGTTTCGCCTGCGATTCAACGCACAAAAGAATTCCTCTTCAGGCCATTCTCCTGGGGAAACTACCTGAAGCTCGGCTTGGTGGCCATCATCACCGAGGGTCTTTCCAGCAGACTCAATTCCTCATCGAACCATAACCAACCCTCCGGACACGGCCCCGTCTTCAACTCCCTGCACGACATCCCCCACGAATGGATCGTCGCCATTGTGGCGGCCGTGCTGTTCGCGATTGTGGTGTCGCTCGTCGTGGCATATCTCATCACCCGCCTGCGGTTTGCGTTCTTTCATTGCCTTGTTCACAACACAAAAGAGATTCGCCCCGGCTGGCACCTCTATCGGGACAAAGCCATACGCTTCTTCGGTTTGAACATTGCGGTGGGGCTCTGCTTCGTGTTGCTGGCCGCCCTCATCGCCATCCCGTTCGTGCCCGGATTCGTCAAGCTCTTCCAGGAGATGGCGCCGGGCGGTCATCCCGACATCCCGTTGTTGCTGTCCCTGGTGCTGCCCTTGATTCCCATCATTCTTCTGCTGGCGCTGGCCGCAGTTCTCGCGGACGTGACTCTGCGCGATTGGATGCTGCCGCACTACGCTCTTGAGGACGCCACGGCAGGCGAAGCGTGGTCCCAGGTCTGGGCGCGCATCACTGCAGAGAAGGCGCAATTTCTTGCCTACGCGGTGCTGCGGCTCGTCCTGCCCACCATCGCCATGATCGCGCTGTTTGTCGTGCTCATCATTCCCGGCATCTTCCTCGTCGGTTCCCTGGGAGGCGTTGAGTACGGCATCCATTCGGTATTCGCAGATGCCACGGGCGGGACCAGGGTAATCGGCATAATCCTCATGGCCTTCTTCGGCGTGGTTGCCTTCGGCTTCGCCTTATTGGCGAGCATCTGCCTGGCAGGACCAATCGCCACGGCCACGCGGGAGTTTGCACTGATCTTCTATGGCGGCCGCTACCAGGCTCTTGGCGACATTATTTCTCCGCCGCCACCACCGCCGCTGCCAGTTAGCTGACCGTATGGGGCAGACCGCCTGACCATGGCCTTACTTCGCCGTGACGTGATCGTCTCCGTTCTCTTCACCGTCTTTGGCCGGCCTGGGATCGCGTTCGTTTATCTTTTGCTCCCGATGAACTGGAGGGTTGGGGATCCAGGGTTTCTACCCTTTCCGCAAGAGACGCGGAAAGGATGGGTCATCCAGCCTTCGATGAATGGTGGGCGGCGCAGACGCTTGTGGCCACCAAGGATTGAGGTGGGATGCTCACCAATGGGCTCTCGGCTTCGGGATGCGGCAAGGCAGAAGCTGTGGCATGATGAGGTGACGGGCCTCTACGGACATGGTGGATCTTGCGCACATTCTCTCTAATCGCGTGGTGGCCGTTGCCTTGCGCGCCGCGCTGGGTGGCTATTTGATTTATATGGGGCGCGAATTCTACGCGGATCCGCTGGCTTCATTCCGAAGAGCGGCGCGTCCGCTTCCGTACGATCCGTGGGTGAGGCATGTGATTCGCGGGCTGGCCTGTTTTTGCCTGTGGGGTGGATGCTTTATCATCGCCGCGGCTATCGCAGTGCTGGTTCTTAATCTGCATGGATATATATTGGCGGTTGAGCTGATGGTCATCGCGACCGTCGCAGCCTGGCTTCTGCTTCCAAAGCGTCCTGAAGCGAGTAAGGAAGATAGTTCTGAGATTTAGGAACGCACAAAAACAGAGGCGAATTCACCCTTATCGTCGCGGCATCGTTGTCGCCGTTTTCTCGAATTTCTAGACGCGCGCCAAGTCTGGTGCCAGATCCGGAACAGCTACGCCGATAGGAAGCGCGCGGGCGCTCTTCACCTCTCGCCTCGGTTGGGCGTGAAACGAGCAGCATGCCCGGTGACAATTCCGTCTAGCAGGATGACTCATCCGATGCCCTCGCAAATATCCTGAACTTCTCTGCGTTGGTCTGCGTATGGACCCGCAGGAGAAAATCATGAGATTAATTCGTCTTGTTTCAATCGTCATGCTGAGTGTGTGTGCTTTGGCACACGGACAGTCTTCTGCCAAGCCCGTTGCCAGCTCCGATGCGCAGAAGTCTTTCGACCTGATGAAGACTCTAGCGGGGACCTGGAAAGGTCCCATAACAACGGACAACCCCGCGTGGTCCACAGACCAGCCCATGTCCCTTTCCATCCGGGTTGCATCAAGTGGCAACGCGCTTATTCACGAGTTGAGCACACCTGGTCCCGAGGTCACCGTTTTCTATCTCGACAACGATCGACTAACGTTGCTTCACTACTGCGATTTCGGCAACAGGCCGCATTTGGTGGCTCGGCCATCTACGGATGGCAAGACGATAGAGTTCGATCTGGTGGACGCTCCCGGCAGCAACGCCATAGGGCATGTGAGCCACGCTGTCTTCACCATCCTCGACGCGGACCATCACATAGAAGACTGGACGTTCACGCTGGCGAACGGCACGCTTGTACACGGACACCTGGATTTCAAGCGAGTGCAGTAGCGTCTCTATCGCAAGTTGTGCGGGGTGGAGGCTGGATGGCTCTGATCGACAAAAGACTCCGCACGGCCTGATGGATGCGCTCGACGGCAGTGCGACGGTAATCCCAGCGTTCGTCTTCACACGGCTGTTCGACAACCATGGTCGCGTTGGCTTCAAAGAGCAGAACCTCGCCAAGCGAATTGAGGGCGAAGTCGATTCCCCCGTAGTCGAGCCCTAGCGCTGCTTGTATAGATGAAAGGGCGGTAATGGCCTTGCTGCTCAATACGCCGGGCATGTCGGCCAGGAATCTCGCTTCTTCCGCGCGGTGGTCGGGACGGTCCGCCATGTCGGCGCTGAAGTAGTGAATCTTCCAGTCTTCGGAGATGGCCAGGTGGAGAGGATAAAGCTCGCCGCCAACCATCATCACGCGATACTTGCGCGCGCAACCGTCGGCGCCGCGGGCGTCGAGGTATGCAATAGCCAGCACTTCAGCCTCGGGCATTCCTTGTCCGGGGAGTCCAGCTACAGCGGAAGTGAGCGCTGAGCCGGAATCGACTTTGACGAAGTGCATCCCCATGTGGAAGCCGGGAACCCGCAAGAGCAAAGGGAAGGTAAAGCCGCTGGCGGCAAGCGCGCCGGGGCCATCCGGCGAAGCTAACAATGCTCGCGGGAAGATGGAAGTTTTCGGAGCGATCACTCCCGGAAGCTGACCCAATCGCTCGGCATTTTCGCAGCGGCCTGTTGCACGCACCGCAGCGGGCGCGTTGAGAACCGGCGCCGACGTTGACGCGAGCATTAACTCAGCCGCATCCAATGCCTCGGCTGCCACCTCTGAATCGCCAATTCCGTTGATGACAAGTTTGTGCGCGGGGAGTGGCTTCTTCTTGTCATAGAAGTCCGCGACGACCACATGGGTCTCAAAAACGCGGTCGTCGATGAGCTTCTCGATGGGCGTGCCGCCGCCGGTGGACGAGACCAGCAACACAACAGGCACGGGCTGAGATGTGCCGCGATATGGGTTCACGAAGAGACTTCTCTTGCCGAAGCTCTTGCGCTGGTGAAACTTCGCGGCCTCTGGCTCGCCGAGTTGGGTAAGCGCGTAATACATCCCGCCATGCGCCTCGGGCAAATCTGGATCCATGCGAAGCGCCTCTTCGTAATGCACCCGTGCCAGCGCCGGATTGTCGCCTTCCAGCAAGACGCTGCCCAGGTTCACCCGGCAGACGATGTCGTACGGATGGTACTTTACCGCTTCGGCATAGACCATCTCAGCAGCTTTTCGCTTCCCCGTCGAGACCAACAGCTTTCCTAGCCCGAAGAGGTTCGCGAGGTGCGAAGGCTCAAGTTCGACAACTCTCAGGTAGTCGGTTCTGGCTTCGAGGTTGCGTCCCATCTGGGCCAGCAATGTTGCGCGTTCGACGCGCAAAGCAACCTCAGTATCCTTATCCATGTTTTTGTTTGAGTCGAGTTGCGCATCGAGCAGCTTTACCCTGGCATCCCGATGGAGCCATGGTTGCCAGACGGTTTCGGCATTTGCCGCGGTCTTCGCCTTGCGCTGCGATGCCCGGGCCCACTGCATCACTGCACTGCTCTTGCTCAACCTTCTGTTGTCTCTTGTCTTTGGCATTCAAAAGGTAGCCCTTTGGAGCGCGGATTGACGCCCGACCTACCTCTCGGTATGAGCAATTGCAATGCCATTCCTTGCAGACGCCCTGGCCAGCATCTACTCATTTGGCCCTAATCTGAACATGACCTGCGCCGGAGTGGACTTTTTGGCGGGAGCGAGTCCACTGTCACCAATCTCATCCTCAGGATCGTTTTTCATGTTGGGGATAAACTGGGCAGATGAGCGGCAGTCTGCATTTCAGGTCGTGCGGCAGGATGGGACTGTGAGCGGGGGCCCGTCTCCGTCCATCAAAGAGATGCTTGGGGAAGCGCTTGGGCACCACCAGGCTGGGCGGCTGGAGGAGGCGGAGCAGCTTTATCGGCAGATTCTTGCCATCGATCCCCGTCATGCGGACGCACTGCATTTGCTGGGGATGATCGAGTTTCAGGTGGGGCGTCTGGAGGCCGCTGCCGATCTGATTCGCAGGGCGATTGCGATTCATGGCAAAGGGGCATCCTATTATGCCAACCTGGGCACCGTCCTTCAGGCTCAAGGCAAACTGGACGAGGCTGAGGCAATGTACAGACAGTCATTGGCCCTCAAGCCGCAATTGGCAGAGGTTCACATGAACCTGGCCAACGTGCTTCAGGCACAAGGGAAGCTCGACGAAAGTATCGTCTGTTATGAGAGGGCACTGACTCTTAAACCTGACAGCGCTGAGACCCTGAACAACCTGGGGAACGCGCGGCAGGAGCAAGGCCAGCTGGATGCGGCCATCGCCTGCTACGAGCGAGCTCTCGAGATAAAGCCGGACTACGCCGAGGTCTACTACAACCTGGGCAACGCCCACAGGTTCCTGAGCAAACTGGATGAAGCGGTCGCATATTATAGGCGGGCGCTGGACATCAAGCCCGAGTACCCCGAGGCTTACTACAATCTGGGCAACGTCCTCCGCGAACAAGGCAAAGTGAACGAAGCGTTGGCGCAATTTGGAAGAGCTCTCGAGCTGCGGCCGGAGTATGCGCAAGCAAGCTTCGGCGAGGCGCTGGCTCAACTGGTCAACGGGGAGTTCGCGGCTGGATGGGTGAACTTTGAAAAACGCTGGCTGACCGCCGATCACGACACGCCGAGACGAGACTATGCGCAACCGCTATGGACAGGCCAAAAACTCTCCTCCGGAAGTCTCTTGATTTGGGGTGAACAGGGAATCGGCGACGAGATCATGTTCGCGGGACTGATTCCAGACGTAATCCGCACAGGCAACCGCTGCGTCCTGGATTGCCAAGAGCGACTCAAACCTCTTTTCGCACGTTCTTTTCCCGGCATCGAGGTCGTCTCCGGTTGCGGTCCAGGGCTTCATCCGGAATTGGAGATCGTTGCGCAAATGCCTTGCGCGAGTTTGCCGGGCGTCTTCCGAAACACCAGCGCGTCATTCGCCGCCACTACCTCACCCTACCTCTTTGCGGACTCTACAGAGCGAGACCGGTTGCGCGCCAGTTACGCCGATGGCAGACGGCTTGTGGGACTGGCCTGGCAAACTAACAACCGCAAGACTGGCCGCGAAAGATCAATTTATCTATCATTGCTCGCTTCGCTGTTCAGGCAATCCAATATCCGGTGGATCAGCCTGCAATACGGAAATCATGATGGGTTGGAGAGTCAGGCAGCGGAAGCAAATGCGCCCATCTCCATTGATCGCACTGTCGATCAACTTGCAGACATAGATCTCTTCGCGGCGCAGGTCGCCGCGATGGACCTGGTGATCACTATCGATAACTCGACTGCGCATTTGGCAGGCGCGCTCGGTGTTCCAGTTTGGGTACTTGTGCCATTCGCGCCCGACTGGCGTTGGCTTCTGGATCGCGAGGATAGCCCCTGGTATCCGACCATGCGGCTATTCCGCCAACCAAAGATTGGCGACTGGCAATCCGTTGGCGAAAAAATGCAGCACGTCTTATCCGTTGATTCCATGAGCGATGATTCAGCATGAGCATAAATTTTCCCAAAATCCGCGAAAAGGCCTGAACTCAAAAGCAATTAGTGCCGATAAGCGCTGGATACACTCAGGAATCGGGGGTGGAAGATGCAGATAAACGAAATCTCGGCGAACGTTTCTCCTACATCAGGATGGGCCACGATACAGTCCCAGCCAAAGCCGACCACCTCGTCAACCCTGCGGCCCGCTGCGCAACCAGAGCCCGAGGATACCTTCATCTCCTCTGTGTCCGTCGAAGCCCCGTCATCCGCTGCCACTGTGCAATCGAAGCCTGTGCCTGCCAATGCCTCCGCGCCTCCGGCTGCCCCAGCAGCATCGCCCGCGCCTGCTGCCGCGCCCACCAAATCCGCCCGACCAGCGCATTCTTCCGCGCCGGTTCAAAGTTCAACGAGCACGAGTGAAGCTGCGACGATCTCTTCCTCCTACTCGACAACGATTGCGGGCGTAACCTACTCAGGAAGCGTGACCGAGTCGGATGGAACGTATACAGTTTCCGTTCCAAACGTTCCGGGAGCCACCGCCAGCGGATCGAGCGCCGCGTCCGCGGAAAGCAATCTAAATGTCTTATTAGACGTTCTCGCCTGAAGCACTCCAGTGTGTACTGACGCTGCGACTGACTGATCGAATCGGGAAAGTGCTCGAGATGCCAGGTTCAAGCGGCGCAGCTTCGCGTAACATCTGATCAAATCCCAGGCCGCATCATTGTCTCGACCATCGCAGCGCAAAGTTCTGACCTGCCTGGCTATATGTTGGCCTTGGTGTTAATTGCCGTTGCCGTCATTGCGACGGGGCCTCTGCTTCCGAAGCCTTCGGACGCGACTGGGGAACGTGGATTCGAAATCGAAACCACGCGAAGACCGAATTAGAAAATCCAACTGAGGAACCTTTCTGTCGCTGGCAGTGTCCAAGTAGATAGAGGGTACAGGCGAGAAGCGTGTACCCTGAATACTGGAGCGCAAGGATGCGTTGGATTTCCATAGTGGTTTGTTCGGCGGTGCTGGCGGCGGTTGCGGTTGGGGGTGAGGCGCAGAGTGCGCCGGTGAAGGCGCCGACAGGAGCCACGCACATCATGTTGCCTCCCGTGCCCAAGGCGCTTCTGCCGGATTCATTTGCCGGTTGGGTAAGTGCAGGAGCGCCGAAGAAGCTGAACGATGCGGCCCAGGCAGACGCAACCAACGCTGCGGCTCTCAAGGAATATGACTTTAGCGATGGCGTGCTGGCGCAGTACAAACGTGGCGGCGAGACGCTGAGCCTGCGCGCGCTGCGGTTTCGCGACGTGAGCGGGGCCTTCGGCGCGTATTCGTTTTACAGGCAGAATGGATGGCCCAAGGAAGAGATTGGCACGGGCGCAACGTCGAACCACAATCGTGTGCTGTTCTGGGTGGGCAATACCTTAGTGGATGCGAATTTTTCACGGATCAGCCCCATGTCAGGAGCGGAGCTGCGCGAGCTGGCCGGCCAACTGCCGGTGCCGGAGGGCGGCAAGGCTCTGGCGCCACCAGTTCTGGCTGATCTTCCGCAAGCTAGCCTGGACGGTCAGACGATGCACTATGCTCTGGGAGCGGCGGGCTATGCCGGTGCGGGCGGCGTGCTGCCGGCGGAACTGGTGGGCTTTGATAACGGCGCTGAGACTGTGACGGCCAACTATTCTTTGCGCTCCGGCCCGGCCACGCTGACGATCATCGACTATCCCACGCCGCAGATCGCCGCCGCTCAAGAGACGAAGATTCGCGCGTTCATCAAGGGCGTTAAATCGGCCGGCAAACAGGCTCATCCGGAGTGGCCCAAACCGCTGGCGGACTCCGACGTGGTTTCGCTGGAAGTGCGGCGCAGCGGGCCTCTGGTGGCGTTGGTGAGCGGGGACGCGATTCCTGATGAGAGCCACAAGCTGCTGGGTATGGTGCATTATGAATCGGAGCTGATGTCGATTCCGCAGCCGACGGAGTCGGAAGTGTCAAAGATGGGCAAGCTGCTACTGGGAATCACGATGATGGTTCTCATTGGCGCCATGGCGGCGATTTTGCTGGCATTTTTTCTGGGAGGGTTCAGGGCGCTGTACCGCATTGCGCGAGGGAAGCCGGCGTCTTCGGTCTACGATACGGAGTTCATCAGCCTGAATCTGCGGGATTGACGGAAAATTCACCGCCGAAGTGCGAGCGCGCATCCGAAGGGTAACGGTGGTGCAAAAGCTGTGAAAAACGCCCAGGAGACCCGACGAAATACCCTGAAAACACTGTAAATTGCGGGAATTAAAAGGCGAACAGGAGTCGAAGACTGCTGCTGTGTATTTTCCAAGGAACGATTAGCAAGTTATTGACATTAAAGAGTTTATTTCTTCGCAGATTTATCCTTGACACTCCCATCCCCCGCCCCTAGTATGCAGCCAGAAAGTTCTGATGGTTTTGCCTCCGTTGGAACTATTCTCCCTGAGGAAGGAGCTGCCCTGTTGCCGGGCGGCTCTTTCCGTTTTTTGGGCACGTTGGAGGGGATTTTCTCGGTCGTTCGAACCTTCATCGGGCTCTGCTGACAGAAAGAGGCCCACGGATGACCGTGGGCCTCTTGAGCTGGGGTTGAGAGTCCGCGCTAATTGTGCTTAGGCTCTTCCTTGGGCGCTGGGCGCGCGGCTGGCGCTGGGCGCGCGGCTGGCGCTGGGTGTGCGGCTGGCGCTGGGCGCGATGCGGGAGCTGGGCGCGATGCGGGAGCTGGGCGCGACGCTGGTGCTGGGCGCGATGCTGGTGCTGGGCGCGATGCTGGTGCTGGGCGCGATGCGGGAGCAGGATGCGCTTGAGGTCTTGCCTCCGCCTTTGGTTCAGCCATTGGTCTTGCCTCAGACTTCGGTTCGGCCTTGGGTCTCGCTTCAGGCTTTGGTTCAGCCTTCGGCTTGGATTCTGCCTTCGGCTCAGCCTTTGGCCTTGCCTCGGACTTCGGTTCGGCCTTGGGCCTTGCTTCTGACTTTGGTTCAGCCTTGGGTCTCGCCTCCGGCTTCGGTTCAGCCATTGGTCTTGCCTCAGACTTCGGTTCGGCCTTGGGCCTTGCCTCGGACTTCGGTTCGGCCTTGGGCCTTGCCTCGGACTTCGGTTCAGCCTTGGGCCTTGCTTCTGGCTTTGGTTCAGTCTTCGGTCTTGCTTCAGACTTTGGTTCAGCCTTTGGCCTTGACTCGGACTTTGGTTCGGTCTTGGTTTCCGTCTTCTGTCCCGAAGGCGCAGCGTGCTTTTCCCCTCCGAGAGGCTTTTCGGCAACCAGGTTCTTCGGGTGGCCGCCATTGGTCTTGGCAAAGGAGGCCTTGTCGGCTTTGGCCGCCGTCATGTGTTGTGTCTGGAACCTGGTAGGCGCCGTGTGGCTGTCGTGTGCGGCTACCAGCTCAGCGGGCGTGGCCTTGTGTTGAATGCCGCCGGGACCGCCGCTATAAGCGACGCGGTGGCTGTTGGCGATTGTATTTCTCTCCACACTTGCCCGGTCGACATAGGTGGTGTGGATCGTGTGCTGATTCACGTTCATGACCGCGGTGTTGTAGGCAAACTCGTTGCCGCGCCACTCGCCGCCAGCGAATCCGATGCCCTCATAGCCGAAGCCATAGTTCACGCCGCCGTAGTAGCCCACGTGACGGCCCCAGTAGCCCCGATGAAACCTGTAACGGCCACCGTACCAGTCCCAGTAATCGGGCGTCCAAAGCGCGCCCTCATAGGGAGCCTCCACCCAGGCTCCGGGCACCCAGTAGTAGTCACCCTGATCCTGATCGTAGGCCCAGTAGCCTGGCATCCACATCAGGTTGGGCTCGGGGCAGATCGGCTGCTCATAGACCGGCAGCTCCGGTGGGGCGAAGCCGACACTGATGACGACTTGTGCGTGTAATGATGCGGGAATGAGAGAGAAAAGCAGCGCCAGCATGAGCCAACGCGCGGATCGGAATATTCGCATGAGAAGAGCCTCCTGGTTCTTTCGTGCCAGCTCTGCTCACGGAATCAAGTTTCCCTGAGCGGGGCGAGGGCGTAGGAACTCGGCAACGAGCTTATCCTGAGCCCTCTCCCCGTTCTGGTCAAAACTGTACAGGAAGATTTCTCTGCTTCAGTCTTCTCAAAATTACATCATCAGTAGCGGTAGCTCAGGCCCATGCCGACGATTTTGCGGGCCTGCAGATCCACTGGTATGTAGAGGACCTGCGGGTACCCTACGGGTGCGCCGGTTGGCTGCGGGATCGTTCCGATGTTCCCCGCCACCTGGCCGATGCCGATATCGAAGGCGAAGTGCGGCTTCTCTCTCTGGGTGACGCGCACGGCGTAGTCCATGGTGGTGGGCAGGTCAGCCTTGCCGGCCACCAGTTGAATGCCGGCGGGCGGGGTGGGGCCCAGGCCCTTAGATGTGCGCGGCTCCTGCGTGAAGCCCGCCGAGGGCACGGCCACAAGGCCATGGCCGAGGGGCAGTGGAATGCCCAGGCCTCCAAAGAGCCGTCCGCCGAAACGAGTGCTCTGGCCGCCGATGCCGAATATGGTGGCATTGGTAGCTTTCCATCCCAAATTCGCCAGGAATGGAACCGGCTTCTTGGCCCAGGTTTTGGTTACGGCAACGTAGACGTCTCCATTGGTGTAGGACTTTACAGCGGGGATGGGAAGGATGGGTAGGGGTGGGGTCCCGCCCGCCAGATCGTAAGCCCCAGCTGCCTGATCGTAGAGTTCCACTGCGATCGTGCCAGCTTCGCCGGTAACGAATTTGTCGCCGGTGCGAACCACGCCGCCTACTGCTACTCCCGGCGTCCAGGGGCCGAACTGGCCATCGTTAATCGCCACAACCTTGCCGTGAAAGACGTTCATGCCGTTCGCGTTCCAAAGCTGGCTAAAATCCGGCGTGGCCGGGAAAGCGGTGGCTGACGCTGTAGATCCCAAGACAAAATTGCCCTGCACTGTGGTGGTCGGGCCGCTGTTGCCGAATTGGTGCACGCTGCGTGTGTAGCCGGCTTCGGCGCGGCCGTAAAAGGCCTCGGTGATGCTGAAGGTTTCGATATTGCCGATCACTTTGGAGGCGTCGATAAAATGGACGCCGATGGCGGGGTGAGAAAACGCCTGTCCCTTCTCCATATAAACAACATAGGCAGTGGGCGTCAGGAAGCCGCCAGTTTGGCCCTCGAGCGTCAGATACTGGGCGTTGAGGTGGGCGGTAGCGAGCATGGCGACCGTGAGGGAACCGCAAACTGCGAGTTTGTGGATGAGGCGAAGATTCACTTGTTTTCAGCTCCATTGGAGGGCAGTCGCCTGCCTCCGGTGACGTTCAGACAGCTTTCTCCTTTTAACACAATGAAAGCAGGCTCGTCTCCAACTTTATTGGGGTGGTAGACTCAGCCCATGCCGCGTGGTCTATTTATTACGTTCGAAGGCCTGGATGGTTCCGGTAAAACCACACAAATCAACCGTCTTGCAGCATGGCTGAAGAAGCGCGGCCGCAGCGCTCTGATTACGCGCCAGCCGGGCGGCACGAAGACCGGCGACCGCATTCGCGCGCTGGTCTTGGATTCGCGCTCAAAGGGGTTGGCGCCCATGGCGGAGATGGCGCTGATGTTCGCCGACCGTGCCCAGGTTATTGCCGAAGTACTGTTGCCGGCGCTTGCGGCAGGCGAGATTATTCTTTGCGACCGCTATACGGATTCGACAGAAGCCTACCAGGGCGGCGGCCGCGAGTTGGGCTCCGAGATCGTTCTGGAACTTCACCGCCTCACCTGTGGCGGGCTGCAACCGGACCTCACGCTGCTGCTGTTGCCCTCGCTGGAGCCTTCGCTTGCGCGCGCACGGCGGCGTAACCAGCGCGCTGTGGAAGAGAGCGGAGAGGACGAGACCCGCTTCGAGCAGGAGCAGGACGCTTTTTACAGCCGCGTGTGGCGGAAATACCGGGAGATTGCCGCGCGGGAACCGGGGCGCGTGGTGCTGATCGAAGGCGATCTGAGCATCGACGAGGTTCATGGACGGATTGTGGAAGCTGTCGCAGGGCGGCTGGTTGGGTTGCCTGCAGAAATGTCCAAATAGCGGCAATTTCCATGAATGATAATGCTACAGCGGCTAAAGCCGTTTGTTTAGTGGCCCGTTTCGGCACGACTAAAGTCGTGCCCTGACACAGGGCAATAAACATTCGCTGCGCCCTCCGGCTACGGGCCATCCTACCTTTCGTCTCAATCCCGGCGAGGGCTGCGCAATTACACTTTTATAAGTGAACAGAAAATGATGAGGGAAGATCCATTTGCGCCGCAGCTTGGCCTCAGCTTTGAGGAGCCGCGATCTTCTCGCCGCATCTGGCCGGTGCGCGAGTTGGTGGGCCAGGTGCGCGAACTCGTGGAGCAGGAGTATGGCGACGTTTGGGTAGAAGGCGAGATTTCGAATTTTCGTCCGGCGCCGAGCGGTCACATTTATTTCACGCTGAAGGACGCCGAGGCGCAATTGCCGGTGGTGCTCTTCCGTCGTCAGGCGATGCTGCTGCGCTTCCGCCCCGAGGACGGCCTGCATGTGCTGGTGCGCGGCCGGGTGAGCGTCTACGAGCAGCGCGGCCAGCTGCAACTGGTGGCAGAGACGATGGAGCCGGTGGGCGCGGGCTCGCTGCAATTGGCGTTTGAACAGCTCAAGGCGCGGCTCAAGGCCGAGGGTCTATTTGATGCGGAGCGCAAACGACCGCTGCCCGCCTTTCCGCGCACCGTCGGCATTATCACCTCGCCTACGGGAGCGGTGATTCGCGACTTTCTCAATATTGTGGCCCGGCGCCACTCGGGCTTGAGCGTGCTGATTTGCCCGGTGAGCGTGCAGGGAGATTCTGCGCCGGCGGAGATTGAGGCTGCGCTTGAGGAACTCAACGCTTCGGGCCTGGTAGATGTAATTGTCGTGGCTCGCGGCGGAGGGTCGCTGGAAGATTTGGCGGCCTTCAACAGCGAGCGCGTGGCGCGCGCGATTGCGGCCTCGACATTGCCGGTGGTTTCGGCCATTGGCCATGAGACTGACTTCACCATTGCGGATTTTGTCGCCGACCTGCGCGCGCCTACGCCCTCTGCCGCCGCCGAACTGATTACCGAGGCGCAACACAAGATTGCCGAGCACCTGGCCACACAATCGCACCGGCTGGATCGGGCGGCGCGCTTCCAACTGCTGCAAGCCAGGCAGCGCCTGACGCGCGTGCCTGTGAGCCGCGCCGAAGGGCGCGTAAACACGCTGCTCAACAGGCTGGACCAACGCCTCGATGACCTGAGCTTCCGGCAAGAAGCTGCGATTAGCAGCCAGCTTCGCCGCCGTCAACTGCACATTGCCGACCTGACAGCTGCCGTTCTGCGCCACGATCCGCGCCAGGAACTCGGCCTTGCGCGCGAACGACTGGCCGCTTGCCGAACACGCCTCGACCGCTCGCTGGAACGGACGCTTCACCGCTCGGCGGCCCACATGAGCGCACTCGACGCGCGGCTACATTCGTTATCGCCGCTGGCGGTGCTGGAGCGCGGCTATGCGCTGGTGCTCGACGCTCAAGGCGGCGTGGTGCGGACAACAAATCAGATTGCGCGCGGCGACCAACTCACGACGCGTCTCTCGGATGGCGATTTCATCAGCCGCGTGGAATCCACGAGAAAAACCAGGAATTGAGACTATGACCACTCCAGGCGTTCGCAAGCTTTTCGGCACTGACGGCATTCGCGCCGTGGCGGGCGAATCCCCGCTGGACCAGAACACGATCTACGCTTGCGGGTTGGCTCTGGGCCACTCGCTACGCAATATGACGGCGGCACCCAAAGTAATATTGGGCCGCGACACGCGCGAATCAGGCGTATGGATTGCCGCGACGCTTGCCGCGGGCTTGCGCGAGACGGGAACGCGCGTGGAGAGCGCGGGGGTGATCACTACTCCAGCAATTGCATTCCTGGCGCGCACGCACGGATTTCAGGCGGGAGTGGTGATCTCCGCCTCGCACAATCCCTGGCGCGATAACGGCATCAAGCTTTTTGGCAGCGACGGCTTCAAACTGGCTGACGCAGTGGAACTGGCCATGGAAGACGAGATTGTGCATCACGCGGCAGAACTCGAGATACAAGGCGCCGCCCCCGACGAAGCAACTCAGACCGTGGTCGAGGACAACGCCGCACTTCAGGCCGACTACATTCAATTCCTCATCGACTGCGTGCCGGGACTTTCGCTGGCCGGGTTGCGCATTGTGGCCGACTGCGCGAATGGAGCGGCCGCTGCGGTTGCTCCCGAGCTGTTTCAACGGTTGGGCGGCGAGGTGGCACTGCTGAACATCAACCCTGACGGACGCAACATCAACTTGAATTGCGGCGCGCTTCATCCGGAGTTTGTGGCTGCGGAGGTGAGCAGACGCAGGGCCGATCTCGGCCTTACCTTTGACGGAGACGCAGACCGCTGCATGTTGGCCGGCGCGAAGAATAATGTTATCAATGGCGATGCGATTCTGCTGATGGCTGCGCGTGATTTGAAGGCCCGCGCCTTGCTGACGGGAGATTTGGTTGTGGCCACCACCATGTCGAACATGGGCTTGGAAGCGGCGTTCAAACGCAGTGGCATTCGCATGTTGAGAGCGCCGGTGGGCGACCGTTATGTGCTGGAGCAGATGCTCAAGAACAACGCCGCGCTGGGAGGGGAACAGTCAGGCCACATTCTGCTGCCGCATCTGGCCACCACTGGCGATGGACTGCTGACAGCGCTTGTTGTTTTGGATTTGATTGCTCGCTCAGGAAAAAGCATCGAAGAGCTGACAGCGGACCTGAAGGTCTTTCCGCAGGTGATTGTGAACGTGAAAGTGCGCGAGAAGAAGCCGCTGGAATCAATCCCTGCTGTGGCCTCGGCCATGCGCGCAGCCGAAGAAGAATTGAAGGATTCCGGGCGCGTGGTGATCCGCTACAGCGGCACCGAGGCTCTGGCCCGCGTGATGATCGAGGCAGAGAGCGAAGAGGCGATGCAGAGACACGCGAAGGCGATTGCTGAAGCGATACGCGCGGAACTTGGAGTTAGCTGAGAGAATTCCAAGTGCGGTGGGCAATTGACATTGCGGCGCTTGCCGGTGATACTGGCCGGTTCGTGGCAAAAAATCGTTTCCGGAAGTTGGAAATTCAATGCTCTTGATTGTCTTCACACTTTCCATGTTTGTGAGCGCGGCACTGCTGTTTCTGGTGGAGCCGATGATGGGGAAGATGGCGCTGCCCATGCTGGGTGGAACTCCGGCCGTGTGGAACACCTGTCTTGTCTTCTTTCAGGCGACGCTACTGGCTGGTTACCTGTATGCCTATGCGGTCACGAAATGGCTGCGTCGCAGGACTCAGATTGTTCTGCATGTCGCCCTTGCGCTTACGCCCCTTTTCGTGTTGCCGCTTCGCATCCCAATCGGATGGGAGCCCCCGTCCCAAAGCAATCCAGTGTTGTGGATCCTCGCCATGCTTTCGGTCGCGGTGGGCCTGCCATTCTTCCTGCTATCAGCCTCCACGCCGATGCTGCAGAGATGGTTTTCGCAATCGGGACACAAACAAGCAAGCGATCCGTATTTTCTTTACGCAGCCAGCAATGCGGGCAGCCTGGTAGGACTGCTGGGGTATCCACTCTTGCTGGAACCCACTTTGCGTCTGAGCGTACAGAGTCATCTTTGGAGTTACGGTTACGCGTTATTTCTGGTCATGACAGTGACTTGTGGCGCACTGGTTTGGCGGGTGCAGCCCGGCATAGCGGCGGCTGAAGCCGCGCCGCAGGGAGAAACCGGCGCAGCTGAACCGAGTGCCGCCTGGCGCCAGCGCTTGCGATGGATCGCATTTGCCTTTGTGCCTTCAAGCCTGATGATGGGCGTAACGACAGCGCTGACCACCGACGTTCCCGCGATTCCGCTCTTCTGGGTATTGCCTCTCGCGTTTTACCTATTAAGTTTCGTGCTAGTCTTTGCGAAGCGGCCTCCTATCTCGCATGAATTTCTGATTCGCAAACTTCCTTTTCTTATTCTTGCTGCGCTCGTTCCAACCGTCTGCAAGACCAAGCTTCCGTTATTGGCTATGATTCTGCTCTATGTGTCTACGCTGTTTGCCATTGCTCTGATGTGTCACGGAGAGCTTGCCCGCAGCCGGCCAAACGTAAGCCGCTTGACGGAGTTCTATCTGTGGATGTCCTTTGGAGGCGTGCTGGGCGGCATCTTCAATGCGCTGATCGCGCCCGTAGTTTTCTCGACAGTGGTCGAGTTTCCGCTGGTCCTGATCTTCGCGGCGCTTCTGCGGCCTCCCATCGACCAAAAGTCAGATTTATCGGCTAAAGCCGCAAGAGTTAAACGCAACGACTGGCTAATGCCCATTGCACTTGGGCTGTGCACGGCTGCGGTGATAATCGGCCTGACACGCCTCGGATTACGGCCGAGCCGCTCGCTGAACATTCTCATTTTTGGCTACTCGATGCTTTGGTGTCTGAGCTTCGGCAAGAGGCCGCTGCGCTTCGCCGCGGGGCTCGTTGCACTGCTGGCAGCCAGCTCGCTCTATACCGGGCCTTTTGGGACGATTTTGCACACAGAGCGCAGCTTTTTTGGAGTTTCGCGCGTAACCAGCGATCCTACAGGCAGGTTTCGGAATCTCTTCCACGGCGGCACCTCTCATGGCATACAGAGCCTTGACCCGGCGCTGAGCTGTGAACCGGTGTCGTACTATTTCAAGTCCGGTCCTGCCGGGAACATTTTTGGGGCCTTACACGCCAAGACATTCCATGAGATCTCTGGCGAAGCTCGGAAAGCAAAGTGGGCAGTAGTCGGACTGGGCGCGGGCGCGCTGTCCTGCTATCTTCAACCTGGCGAATCGCTGACTTACTACGAGATCGACCCTGTAGTAAAGCGCATCGCCTCAAACCCTCACTACTTCACCTTCCTCAGTCAATGTGCGCCCACGGCGCGGATTGTAATGGGCGATGCGCGACTCAAATTACGTGACGCGCCGGACGGAAGTTATGACCTGATCGTCCTGGACGCCTTCAACGGAGACACGATTCCCATGCACCTGATGACCAGCGAAGCATTGGCGCTTTACACGCGCAAGCTGGCGCCGGGCGGACTGATCGCTTTCCATATCAGCAGCCTCTATCTCGACCTTGCGCCCACGCTTGGCGCCATTGCTCGCAATGAGGGTTTGGTATCTCTGATAGATGACGATACGGCTGTATCTCAGGCACAGATCGATGCGGGCAAGTTTCCCTCAAAGTGGATGGTCATGGCGCGAAGCCGGGCCGATCTTGGAGCACTGGCAACCGACCCTCGCTGGAAACCTGTGAACGTACCTCCCGGAACGCCGGCGTGGACTGACGATTACTCAAATCTATTGCGCACAATCAAGTGGAACTTTGGAGTGGGCGATCTCACCGTGAGATGACCGAGCGGAAAGAGCAAAGAAGAAATGAAACTGCACGCAAACGCGCTCCCGATGCAATTCGCGCGGAGCTTGGCGCATAGGCTCGTCGTCTTACAAACGTGCCGATGTGAGGCGTAATATACTCCGCACAAGAGTTCAAGGAGTAATCGTGAAAGGCGTGATTCAGGCGTTGCTGAGCCCGCTGGTTCTTGTCGTCTTTTTTGCAGGCGCACCGGTCACTGGCCTCGCCGTAAAGGCGCAAGAGGCTGCGGCAGCACACTTCCGGGTCGACCCCGTGCGTCAGCTCCGCAAAGGCGTAGATGCATGGCCGTTAATTGCGAATCCCGTCACTCCCGCCGAGCGACGCGTGAACGCAACTCTCACGCTGCTGAACACCGGGCTACAGTCATCCCTTCGCGATTGCGATAATGGTGCTCGTGCGGAGATGAGGCAAATAGGCGCGGTCGAGACGGGACAGGACCCAGCCGCGGACGATTGGGAGCGCAAAGTCAAAGTGACCATGACGGGCCCGCGCTTCTTCAGCATGGTGGCGACTGACGATACGTCCTGCGGTGAAGCGCATCCGAACAGTGACACGATTGCCATGGTCTTCGATATGACCACGGGCACGCTGGTGAACTGGGTGGATTTGGTAGCAAAATCGGCCGGAGCAACTGCGGGGGGAGATACCGCTTACGACGGAACCAGGATCGGTGCGCTGGTATTGCCAGCATTTCAAAAGATCAACATCGCCGCGGCCAATGCGGATTGCAAAGATGCATTTGAGAACCCGCAGTCTTTTCTGATATGGCCCGATGCAAAGCACGGAACTCTGGTGGCGGAAGCGATTGGTGTGCCGCACGTTGTGCAAGCCTGCGCTGAGGAGATTCCACTGACGATGGAACAGGCACGCAAGCTTGGATTCGACGAGAGCCTGGTAAGCGCGATTGAGCAGGCGCACGCGCGGGCTGTTGCCGCGCCGAAGCCCCGATCGAATCGAAATGCAACGACTTCTCTCGGTCGCCGACTACCAGTGACATAAGTCATAGATGCGCTGCTGCCCATGGACTATTCTGCCAGTTAGAAGGACCAGCCATGGGCGCACAGCCGGCACCGACAACTTCGCTACCCCCCAAAAAACCGCTGATTCGCCGGACTGCGCCGGATCGCTCGCAACAGATCAGGCAGCTTGTGCAGTGGCTGTTTGTGGCGCTGAACGGCTGGCTGGGAATCCAGTTTTATCTTTGGGCTCGCTATTTTGAGCGCGGCGGCGTGGGCCTGTATGTGCCTCGGCCGGCAGGGGCCGAGGGCTGGCTGCCTATTGCCGGATTCATGAACTTCAAATGGCTCGTGGTCACCGGGACAGTACCTCTCATCCATCCGGCTGCCATGTTTCTGTTCATGGCTTTTCTGCTGATGAGCCTCTTTCTGAAAAAGGCATTCTGCTCGTGGCTCTGCCCGGTAGGAACTCTCTCGGAAAATCTATGGAAGCTCGGAGGAAATATTTTTAGACGCAACCTGCGCCTACCGCGATGGGCTGATCTTCCGCTGCGCGGCTTGAAGTATTTGCTGCTCGCGTTCTTTGTGTTTGTGATCGGCGCAATGTCAGCGGAAGCGATTGGGGATTTCATGCAGACTCCTTATGGCCTGATCGCCGACGTAAAAATGCTGAATTTCTTTCGCAATATGGGTCTCACAGCGGCGATTGTCATTGGAGTTTTGGTTCTTGGATCCATGCTGGTGGAGAACCTGTGGTGCCGCTATCTCTGCCCTTATGGCGCGCTGATGGGGCTGGTCTCGCTGCTATGTCCGTTGAAGATTCGGCGCGACGCGGATGCCTGTATCGATTGCGGGAAGTGTTCGCGAGCCTGCCCTGCAAATCTTCCTGTGGACCGGCTGGCGCAGGTTCGAAGCGTGGAATGTACGGCTTGCATGGCATGTGTTGCGGCCTGTTCGGCGCAGGACGCATTGCAGTTTTCTCTTCCGCCACGAGCCGCTACAACTCCTCGGACGCGGTGGCGCGGGCGTGCAGTCACGCCACTGGCGGTAGCCGGGATTCTGGCGTGCATTTTCTTCGGGATGATTATCTATGCAAGAGCTACGGGCCACTGGCAGACGAATTTGCCGAGAGCGGTTTATATGGACCTGGTCCCTCACGCGAACGAAGCGAGTCATCCGGGGATGGAATAAAGGCTTCGGCTACAAATCGCGCCAGTTGGGACCGAAGGCGAGGTCGGCAACCAGAGGCACGTCGAGCTTTATTACGCCTTCCATCTCGGCGCGGACCAGGGCTTCGACTTCAGCGGACTCATTTGCGGGAACCTCGAATAGCAATTCGTCGTGGACTTGCAGAACCATCCGGGTTTTGAGGGCGCGCTCGGTGAGCTTGCGGTCGATGGAGATCATGGCCAGCTTGATAAGATCGGCGGCGGTGCCTTGCAGCGGCGTGTTGATGGCGGTGCGCTCGGCGAAGCCGCGCTGGTTGGGGTTGCGGCTTTCTATGTCGGGAATGGGGCGGACGCGGCCGAAGAGAGTGCGCACACTGCCTGTCTTGCGCGTGGCTTCGAGCGTCTTTTCGATGAACGCCTTCACACCCGAGTAACGCGTGAAGTAGCGCTCGATGTAGGCGCGCGCCTCAGCCTGCGGAATGCCCAACTGCGCGGCGAGACCGAAGGGCGAGATGCCGTAGACAATTCCAAAATTGACGGCCTTGGCGCGGTTGCGCGTCTGCTTGTCCATTTCTGCAGGCGACACGCCGAAGACCTCGCTGGCGGTGAGGGTATGAATGTCTTCGTTGTTCTGATAGGCGTGGACTAGGAGCGGATCGCCGCTGAAATGGGCGAGAAGGCGCAACTCGATTTGGGAATAATCCGCCGAGAGCAGTTGCGTGCCGGGGGCGGCAGTGAAGGCGGCGCGAATTTCGCGGCCCAGTTCAGTGCGGATAGGAATGTTTTGGAGATTGGGATTAATGGAGGAGAGTCGGCCAGTAGCTACCGCAGCCGCCTGGAACGTTGTGTGGACGCGAGAGTCAGCGTCGGCAAGCAGCGGCAAAGCGTCGATATAGGTTGATTTGAGTTTGGAGAGATGGCGGAATTCGAGGACAAGACGGGGGACTTCGTGCTTCTCAGCAAGAAATTCGAGTACGTCCTGCGCGGTGGAGACAGCCTTGCCTTTTCCGCGGTTGGATGGCGCGGGCAGGCCGAGATGAGTGAAGAGCACCTCGCCAAGTTGCTTGGGCGAGTTGATGTTGAAACGGCGTCCCGCGAGCAAAAAAATTTGTTCGCCGACACGTTTCAATTCGATGGCGAAGCGCTTGGAGAGGCCGTCGAGGACGCTGAGATCGATGCGCACGCCGGCTTGTTCCATGCGGAAGAGAACCGGCGCAAGGGCGAGGTCCATTTGATAAACGCGGTCGAGGCCGGCTTTTTCGACTTCGACGCGCAGTGAGGGAACGAGCGCGCGGATTGCGCCAGCGCCAGCGGCGAGCGTGGAGGGCGCGGGCTGCGAGTTGCGCGCTGTCACATCGGCGAGCGACTGGGTGGAGTGAGTTGGGTTGAGCGCGTAGGAGAGCAGCATGGTGTCGTCGACTGCTCCACGCAATGTCACGCCCAGGGCGCTGAGCAGGTGCAGAGCAGATTTCCAATCGTGCGTTTGTTTGAGCACGGCGGCATCTTCGAGCAGGGCCCGCAGTTCGGGAGTTAGCGGCAAGCGCAAGGCTGTGGCTGGCTCAGCACAGACGCCCACGTTGAAGCTAGCTTGCTGGCTCTTTTCGGCGGCTTCGGCTATATCAAGCAGAGAGAGGTTTTGCTGTGGTTCATCATCCGCTTCTTCAAGCGCAGGTGGCTTCGTGTCGAGGGCGAAGGCAAAACCGTGGGCGCGTGCGGCAGCGTAGAATGCGGCGGCTTGTTCGTCCGTTGGGTCTTCGATCAGTTCGATAACTGGCGCGGTTTCAGAAGGAGCTAGCTCGCGCAGCATGGAGGTGAATTCAAGCTCAGTGAAAAGCTCTCGGCAGGCTTCGAGATCGGGCGGCTGCGTTTCCATCGCCGTGAGATCGAGCGTGAGCGGAACATGGGAGTCGATGGTGACCAGCTCTTTGGAGAGCAGAACGGCGTCCCGATTTTGCTCAAGCGACTCGCGATAGCTTTTTCGCTTGACCTCCGCGGTGCGGTCGAGCACAGCGTCCAGAGAGCCGAATTCGACGATCAGATCGACGCTTCCTTTGTCGCCGATGCCAGGCGCGCCGGGAATGTTATCGACCGCATCACCGCGCAGCGCCATCACATCGATGACCTTTTCCGGCGGGACTCCCAGCACTTCAACGACCTTGGCGGGATCGAGGATGAGGTTGTCTTTTTGCGGGTTGAGAATCTTCACGGTGGGCGTGACCAACTGCATCATGTCCTTGTCGCCGGAGACGATGAAGACCTCGTGCTGCTCGTCAGCGGCCTCGCGAGCGAGAGTGCCGATAACGTCGTCGGCTTCAAATCCCTCCGCTTCCAGGATGGGAATGCGCAGGGCATCCAGCGCGCGGCGGATGTAGGGGATCTGGCGGCGCAGGTCTTCAGGCATGGAGGCGCGGTTGGCTTTGTAGCCCAGGTAGTCCACTTCTTCGAAGCTCTGTGTTTTGCCGTTCCACTTGCGCAGAGGCTTCATAGTGCGGGCGCGCTCATCGCGGAAGACTTCGCCGCTCACATCGAAGACGGCGGCAAAGTAGTGCGGCTGAAAATCCTGGCGCAGCTTCTTGATCATGTTCACAAAAACATAGATCGCCGCAGTGGGCAGGCCGGAGCGTGTGGACATGGGCCGCGAACGCTGCATCGCGTGGTAAGCGCGAAAGATGAACGACATGGTGTCGAGGAGGAAGACGGGCGGCTTGGTGTCTTTTGGCGTCATTTGGAAATGGTACGGAACCCTCCTGCGATTCGAAACGCATGGGTGGCAAAACCACCTAAGCTATGAAGAGTTTAGTCTGTTAAGGACGGGCTAAAAGCGGACTTCTCCACCGGTTTAACGGCAGGTGCCTTCTTCTAGCATTTTCACTCTTGCCTGCAAATCCATGCCGAGCTCGGCTTCCAGCGAGAATTGCTCAGAGGCAAAATGTTCAAAATCGGTAATGCTCATCTGACTGGCTATTTCCAACATTACCTCATCCTCCATCGTCCCAGTGATCGACTGGAGAAATCCACTAATCGCCAACTCGCCAGAGACGGTGTGCTTCTGGCGCTGCATCGCAATAAATGAGCGGATATTACGAATTTCAAGCAATACTACATCCCTATTCTGCGCAATTTGCGTTCCTAAAGCATATGAGGCATTTGTCTTTGCGGGGTCTATTTTCCTTGCGGAAGCATCCCATACAGCCATGTCGGTCTCAATCCTATCGAGGAGACTCTTGTACTCCACTGGAGTCAACGCGGCTTTATGAAACTGACTACCTTGTGTTTCTTGGGCAAAGATTGAAATTGAGGTCAAAGAAATTGCAGTGAACCAAATTGCGTGCACGAAGCGGAACCGCATTTAGGCCTCCTTCGGTGCGTCGGGTGCAATGGGTGGGCGCAGGAATAGATGCTAGTGTAACGCAGCACTCCTACGATTCAGCCAGTTTAGCATCAGCCCAGGAACATGCAATCCCCGTAGCTGAAGAAGCGGTAGTTTTGCTGGACAGCGTGGCGATAGGCGGCTAGGACCGGCTCGCGCCCGGCGAAGGCGCTGACCAGCATGAGCAGGCTCGATTGGGGCAGGTGGAAGTTGGTGAGCAGGGCGGAAACGAGACGGAACTGGAAGCCGGGGGAGATGAAGATCTCCGTTTCGCCGGAGTGGGGTTCGAGCGGGCTGCCCGCGGTTTGAAGTGCACAGTGCTCCAGCGTGCGGACAACTGTGGTGCCGACGGCGACGATGCGGCGCCCCTCGCTGACGGCGCGATTGATGGCGCCAGCGGCGGGGGCAGAGAGCGAGTAGCGCTCGCGGTGCAGATGAACCTGATCGACTCGTTCGACGCGAAGAGGCGCGAAGGTGCCGAGGCTTACGTGGAGCGTGAGGCGCGCGATTTCGACGCCACGAACAGCGAGCGCATCGAGGATTTGCGGGGTGAAATGGAGGCCGGCAGTGGGCGCCGCTACCGAGCCCCGCTCGCGGGAGAAGACGGTCTGGTAGCGTTCGCGATCCGCCGTCTCGTCGTCGCGATGGATGTAGGGCGGCAAGGGTATATGGCCGATGCGGTCGAGGACGGCGAAGAAATCGTCCACCGGCTTGAAGCGCAGCAGGCGCTCGCCGAACTGGCCGCGCTCGATGACTTCGGCTTCAAGCGCGATGCCGCCGGAAGGATCGGGGAAAACGAGGATCTCGCCGATGGCTACCTTTCTGCCTGGACGGACAAGGGCGCGCCAGAGGTTTTCGCGAGATGCCGATTTGGAGTTGTGGTTTCCCACCCATTCCGCTGAACACCACCCCAAGGACGAAGACCTGTCCGTGGGGACCCCGGTCAGCGGAATGGATGGGGCACCCAGAGTTTGTGTTCCACCCGGTCTAGTCCTTTCCCAGGTCCCAGAAACGGGACCTGGGGCACCCGGCGTTTGGAAGGCTACCTGCTCGGTGAGCATTACTTCGATGCGGTCGGTTGGATGTGTGCTTTCCCAGGTCCGAGAATCCGGACCTGGGGCACCCGGCATTTTCATTCGGTGGGCGAAAAGGCGCGCGGGAATGACGCGGGTGTCGTTCAAGACCAACAGGTCGCCGGGATTGAGCAGCGAAGGAAACTCGGCGAAGGTCGAATCGCGCACGGCTCCGGCCGAACGATTCATCACTAACATGCGGCTCTGGCCGCGCTGGGCAGGAGGTTGCTGCGCAATCAACTCCGCGGGCAGGTCAAAGTCGAAATCGGATACGCGCAGGCCATCCCCTGGTTCGCCTTCTTCAGAAAGGCTGGTCATGCTTTGCCCTTCTTGAAGTAATCGTACGAGCGCAGGCGGGCGCGCTCGATGGCGTCGTTGAGTTCCTGGCGCTTGGGCTCGAAATCTTCCGGCGCGAGATCGGCGGGTACGTGCGTCCATGGCCCCCAACTGACGCAGATGCGCGTGAAGGGCTTGGGCACAAGGAATCGGTCCCAGGCGGGAATGACCCACGCGTGTTCCGGTTGCAGATGGAAGGCGCCGATGGGCGCGCCGGTTTTCTGCGCCAGCTTGATGGGGCCCATTTTGGTTTGATAGATGGGGCCGAGCGGGCCGTCGGCTGTGAAGATGGCGGTGCGGCCAGTTTGAATGATGTGCGCCAGGCCGAGCAGCCCCTCGCGCGCGCCACGCGAACTGGAGCCGCGCACAGCATCGAAGCCGAACAATTTGAGGATGCGGGTGATGAGTTCGCCGTCGAAGCTCTGGCTGATGAGGATTACGGCGCGGGAACGGCGGAAGTAGACCGTGCAGGGCAGCACGCATTGGTGCCAGAAACAGAAAATCTTTGGCGGAGACTTCTCGCCGAAGAGGACGGGGATAACGCCTTTTTCGGCGATTACTTCAAAGCGCCAGGTGCGGCTGATGATGGAAAGCAGCGCCCAAACCAGGCGCGGAACCACGGCCAGCACAAGGCGTTGGACGAAGGTGAATCGTTGATGGGATTCGGAGGTCACTCCTTCGATTTTAGCGGAGTTGGCGCCGTTGGCGGAGTTAGCGGGGTTAGACAAAGCAACGAATCGGCGAGTGCGCTAACCCTGCTAGCTCTGCTAACTCCGCTTCTAGCTATAGCGCAGCCAGCGCAGGAGTTCGGGCAGCGTGGCGCGCTTGCCATACATGAGGATGCCGACGCGGTATAGGCGCGAAGAGAACCAGAGCGTGGCCCAGATGGCGAGGATCAGCAAACCCAAGGAGGCGGCAAGCTGCCAGAGCGGCACCACCTCCAAACCCATGCGCGGAAGCATTACGTAGGGCGCGGTAAGCGGAAAAAGTGATGCGGCAACGGCCCAGACGGAGTTTGGATCCTTGAGCAGCACAGGAAGGATACCCATGCTGAGATAGAGGGGGATGATTGCCAGCGGCATGAATTTTTGCAGATCCTGCGAGGTTTCGCACGTGGCCGCCAGGCCGGAGAAAAGCGTGCTGAAAAGCGCGAAGCCGAGCACAAAGTAGACGGGAAAGAAAAGACCTTCCATCAAGGAAAAGTGAACCTTCAAATTGCCGGTGAGCACGGCTGCGGCCAGTGAGGAGCCGAGGAACAGAGTTGCTGCGGTCATCCATATGGCGATCTGTGTGAGACCCACTGCGCCAACGCCGACCAGTTTCCCGGCCAGCAGATCGTCGGCGCGAGTGATGGAGAGCATGACCTCGAAGATGCGCGAGTTCTTCTCTTCGATAATTGCGCGGGCCATATCGAGGCCATAGAGCATGATGGGCATGGAGAGCAGAAAAGCCATCAGAACGGCTTTGTAGAAGGGCGATATTCCCTTGCTTTGTTCCGTCTCGCCTTTCTGGTTCAACTGAAGGGTCTCGACCTTGACACGCTTGAGCAGCTCATCGGCGTCGGCTGGCTTGATTCCTCGCGCTATCATGCGCTCGTCGATCAAGCCGCGGTTCAAGGCATTCTGCAGGCCGCCAACATTGGCAAAGTCGCCGGACGAGAGCGAAGTATAGGTCGCAGTGACCGCTCCGCTGGAAGACGTATTGATGGAGAGCAGCCCGTCGATGGCTTTATCGTGGACCTGTTTCTGCAAGGCCGCAATATCCTGTTGGGTTGCGGGGGCGACCAGTTCGACAGCGAAATTGGCGTCCTTGTCGTTGAGCATTTCATAGCGAACCCGGTTGCCAATTTCCGCATTGTCGGCGGCAATTGCCAAATGCTTTCCGGCCTCGGCTTTGCCATTGGTTAATGCGCCCCAGCCGAGCAGCGCGACGATGAACAGCGGCACCAGGACCGTGGAAAACATGAAGGCTCGCCCGTGAATCTGTTCGAGGTATTCTCGCCGGGCAATGAGGAGGATGTTACGCATCGGCGTTGACTCCCACGGTCTGAATGAAGATTTCTTCCAGCGACGGCTCGACCAACTCGAAGCGATAGATGGTCGCCATGGCCGCGGCATCATGCAGCAGTTTCTGCGCATCGCCGTTAGGCTTGAGCGTGATCTCGGCATGGCCGGAGAAGTTCTTTGCTTGCGCAACCTCACAGCTGTTGAGGAAGGCGGAGTTTCCCTGGAATTCGACAATCACGTGGTTGCGTTCGTAGCGAGCCTTGATTTGGCGCAGATTGCCGGCCAGCACGGCTTTGCCGTTGTTGATGAGGCAAATGGAGTCGCACAGCTTCTCGACCTGGTCCATGCGATGGGTGGAAAACAGAATGGCTTTGCCCTGACTTTTGAGTTCGAGCAGCGTCTGCTCGACCAGCACGGCATTCACGGGGTCGAGGCCGGAGAACGGCTCGTCCATGACGATGAGCCTGGGTTCGTGGAGCAGCGTGGCAATGAACTGGATCTTCTGCTGCATTCCCTTGGAGAGCTCTTCGGTCCTTTTGGGCAGGGCGCCGGAAATCTCCATGCGGTGGGCCCAGGCCACGGCACGCTTTTGAGCTTCATTGCGGTCGAGGCCGTGCAGCTGGCCGAAGAAGATGAGTTGGTCGAGGACCTTCATTTTCTTGTAAAGGCCGCGCTCCTCGGGCAGGTAACCTACCCGCTCCAGGCTGTTGCGTGCAAACGGCTTATCAAAAAGGGTGATGCGGCCAGAGTCAGGGACCGTAATACCCATCATCATGCGTATGGAGCTCGTCTTGCCCGCCCCGTTCGGTCCCAGCAGGCCGAACATCTGGCCGGCTTCAATCGACAGGCTCAAATCGCTGACAGCAACTTTGTTCTCGTAGGCTTTGGTTACTCCCGCGAGTTCGACAACTGGCATGAGTTCTCCCGCCGTACAGCTTGGTTTGGTTTTCAGCTAAACCGAAGGGGCCGGTCTGAAAGAAGTTTAACAAACCTGCATAAAACAGCTTGCGTAATGCCGAGAATCGGGTAATATGCGTGAAGGATTCATAACAGTTCAAATGCCCTAACGGCCAGATCTCAAAAGTTCTGTTTGCCGCGATGCCGGCTCGATTTTTTCCGAATTGTTCCGACTTAACTGTTGGATTATCTGCGGGGAAGAGAAAGCGCCGGTGTCTCCAAATTCGAGGGAAGATTGATCTGACGGTGGGCAAAGAGGGTAACCAGAGAGTACACCCCATAGGCGCAAGTTAGGCGTAGCCGGGGGAAGAAAAATGTTAGCCTTGCTGCTGGGGGCCGAATAGTGGTAACCTATCGAACGCGATAATAGTAACCCTTCGGAGGCTGTAATGGTAACCTCGTTAGCGATGGATGGTTACAATTTTTTCAAGAACGAGCCAGTAGACACGCCAACATCGAGACCGCAAGCTATCGGAGAGCTTGACGTTCGTCAGGCAGTTCTAGAGGATCTTGCCTTAAAGATCCTTTATCTATCAGGTTCGCTTTCTATTTCCGAACTTTCCGAAAAGACCCGGCTCAGTTTTGAGGTGGCCAAGGAGCTTTCAGCTCAGCTACGCACGGAACAGCACTGCCAGGTTACGGGAGTGAACGGTTACGTTCCGCAGATAGCCATCACGTCTCAGGGCAGAGCGCGGGCGATGGAGCTTTTCTCGCAGAATCATTATGCCGGTCCCGCGCCGGTATCACTGGAAAGCTACGTTGAGCAGGTCCGGAATCAGAGCATGCACAAGGCGGAAGTACACGCAGACGGCGTGCAACGCGCCTTTGCGCATCTGGTGATCGGCAACGAAACGCTGCGGAAGTTTGGAACGGCACTGAATTCAGGCACTTCCATATTTCTTTATGGGCCGCCCGGAACGGGAAAAACCACGATTGCCGAGACAATGTCGCGGGTGATCGCCCAGGATGCGGTCTGGATACCGTATGCGATAGAAGTGGACGGCCAAATTATCACGGTCTACGATCCGGCGATTCACAAGCGCCTACCGGGAATGGAGCCGGAAATTCGGGACGAGCGCTGGGTGCTGTGCGAGCGCCCGGCGGTTCTGGCTGGCGGCGAGCTGACGATAGAGATGCTGGACCTGCAATTCAACCCGGTTACAAAGTTCTATGTTGCCCCTATACAGATGAAGGCCAATAACGGGGTTCTGATCATAGACGACTTCGGGAGGCAGCGAATGCGCCCGGAGGATCTGCTGAACCGCTGGGTGGTTCCGCTGGATCGCAGGATCGATTTTCTGGCTCTTTCTGGCGGAAAGAAGATGGAGATACCGTTTGAGATGTTGGTCGTGTTTGCATCGAATATGGATCCGGCGGAACTGGTGGACGCTTGTTTTCTGCGCAGGATTCAAACCAAGATCAAGATCGGAACGGTTTCAGACGCACAGTTTTGCGAGATTTTCCGCCGCGTTGCCGATGAGAATCAAGTGGAATTTGATGCTGCCATCCCCAAAGACCTTATCGATTTCATCCGCGGCACAATGAAGCAGGAACTGCGTCAATGCTATCCGCGGGATATTGTGAACCAGGTACTTTGGGCGGCGCGCTACGAAGGCAAGAAGGCCTATTTTGATTACGCGGCTATGACGCAGGCTGTCGAGGCTTATTTCCTGGCCAGACCTTGAGCAATCCTTGTGGGGAGAGTTCTTGCCCGTTCCGCGCATCGGGCAGGGGCTCTGCCCATATTTGCGTGGCGTATGGAGCGTAAACTTCGTGTACATGAAGGTTGAACCCATTGGATTCGACAGCGAAACTGAATGATCTCAGGTCCGAGTTCCTTGCCACCAGTACGCAATCGATGCCCATTGCAGGCATTATCTACTGGTCCATCGTTGCTGTGGCTGCGCTCTACGTGACTCCGAATCAATTAGGCTACATCGTCGGTTTCGGAAGCGGGATGATCTTCCCCTTCGGACTTCTGATCGACATCTTGAGGGGCCGGAAGATGAAAAAAATGGCCCCGGGAAATCCCGTGGGCCAGCTCTTCTTCCAATCGATGGGGCTAGTCGCTTTGTTCTGGCCGCTGGTCATTATCGCCGCAGTTCTTGCGCACAGTGCTAGTTTGGTTGTCCTTGGCGGAGCAATCCTGATGGGCCTCATCTGGATTCCATACGGCTGGGCAGCAGACGATCCGGTTGGATTGCAGCACGCTGTTGCGCGCTCGATTCTCAGTTACGCGTGTTTCATGTTTGTGCCTGAGCCGTACAAGTCGACCGCGATCAGCATTGCGGTTTTGCTCTGCTACACGTACAGCCTGATTAGGATGAGAAAAGCATAAGAGCAAGTGGGCCGCTGGAACTGGTTCGCTGAAAACATTTAGCATCCGGAGTGTGGCAGACCTCGACACCCCGGTGATGTATGTTCGCGGCGTAGGCCCGAAGGTGGCCTTGATGCTCGCCGCCAAGGGCATCGAGACTGCCGAGGACCTGCTTTACCACCTTCCATTTCGGTATGAAGACCGCCAGAATCCGCGCAGCCTGGACGAGCTGAAAGCCGGCGAGACGGCCAGCGTGATTGCCGAGGTGCGCGGTTCGATGCTGCTGCGAACGCGCAAAATGCCCATCTTCGAGTTAACCGTGGGCCAAGGGCGGCTGGCGATGAAGTGCATCTGGTTCAACGGCAGCTATCTTGAGGGGAAGTTTCACGCGGGCCAGACAGTGGCACTGTATGGGCGGGTCGAGCCGTCGCGCTCCAGCCAGAATTTCAAGATGATTCAGCCGCAGTTTGAGCTGCTGCCGGATGCGAGTGACGACGCCGAGACGCGACTGCTGGAAGTGGGGCGGATTACGCCGGTGTACGAGTCGCTGGGCGGCGCACGGCTGGCCTCGCGCTGGCAGCGCAAGGTGATTTTCCACTTGCTTGAGGGGATGCAGGGCGCGATAGCGGAGTGCCTGCCGTTGAAGATGCTGGAGCGGCTCGAGCTTCCCGGCCGGAAAACAGCTTTGCACGAGGTGCATTTTCCGCCCGAAGGGACGAATTTTGCGCAGTTGCAAAGCTGGTCAACGCCAGCTCACCGGCGGCTGATTTTCGAGGAGCTTTTCTTTCTGGAACTGGGGCTGGAACTCAAGCGCCGCCGAATGAGGGAGCGCGTGGGAATCAGCTTTGCACTTACGGACAAGGCTCGCGAGGCGATCCGCGAGGTGCTGCCCTTTCATCCCACGACGGCGCAGAAGCGGGCGCTGGGCGAGATTGTGGCCGACATGCATAGCCCCAGTCCCATGAGGCGGCTATTGCAGGGGGATGTGGGCTCGGGCAAAACCATTGTCGCGCTGCAGGCGATGCTGGTGGCCATGGAGAGCGGCTATCAAGCGGCCTTGATGGCGCCCACCGAGATTTTGGCGACGCAGCATTATCTAGCCATGCGCAAGCTGCTGGAGCGCTCTTCGCGCCGCTATCGAATTGCGCTGCTGACCGGCTCGCTCACAGAGGAGCGCAAGCGCCACACGCGCGGCCTGATCAACCGTGGCGAGGCGCAACTGGTGATCGGCACCCACGCGCTGATTGAAGAGAAAGTGGAGTTCGACCGGCTGGGGCTGGTGGTGGTAGATGAGCAGCACCGCTTCGGCGTTTTGCAGCGCTTCAAGCTGATGAAGAAACCCAATCAGGCAGAGCCGGATGTGCTGGTGATGACGGCCACTCCGATTCCGCGCACGCTGGCACTCTCACTTTACGGCGATCTCGATGTGAGTGTTCTGGATGAGATGCCTCCGGGAAGAACACCGATTGTCACGCGCCGCGTTCCCGGCGAAATGGCCGGAGAAGTTTGGGATTTCGTGCGCAAGCAAGTGGAGAAAGGCCGGCAAGCGTACATTGTTTACCCGGTCATCGAAGGTAGCAAGGAGGATCAGCCGGAACTGGATTTCTCGCATGATGATCCTGAGTCTGGAATCGAAGTTACGAAAGTTACTGCATCCAAGGTCTCAAAATCGAGGCATGCAGCACCCGTCTCCAGCAAGAAAGGTAAAACAGCGGAGCTGTTTCCGAAGGCCGCTCAGGAAGCGAATCCGGGTGCGAAATCGGGACTGAAGTCGGCCGTGGAGATGCACGAAGAATTACGCACAGGACCGCTGGCCGGGCTGCGCGTGGGGCTGCTTCACGGACGGTTGGACGCCGACGAAAAAGAGATCATCATGCGCCGTTTTCATCGTGGCGAGATCGATGTGCTCGTGGCCACTACGGTGATCGAAGTGGGCGTGGATGTTCCCAACGCGACGGTGATGGTGGTGGAGCACGCGGAGCGGTTTGGGCTGGCGCAGTTGCATCAGTTGCGCGGGCGCGTGGGCCGCGGGGCGGCGAAGAGCTATTGCATTCTAATTACGGGCGAGCGTATCTCACCGCTGGGCGAGGAGCGGCTGAATGCCATGGTTCGCACCCAGGACGGCTTCGAGCTGGCGGAGGTGGACCTGAACCAGCGCGGTCCCGGCGAGTTTTTTGGGACGCGGCAGGCGGGGCTGCCCGACTTTCGCGTGGCCAACCTGTTGAGAGACCGGCAGGTGCTGGAACTGGCCAAAATGGAGGCCGCCCACTTTGCCAACCCGCCCGGCGCAGGCAAGCCGGGAGGCACCGAGTCGACGGAAGTTGAGCGGGCGCGAGTGTGGGCGCGGCTCAAAGAAGCATGGCAGCGGCGCTATGGACTGGTAGAAGCAGGTTGACCGTGCGAACGGCCACTTGGTAGCATCAACAGAACGATCCGGTATGGGCGACGAGCGAGTCCAAAGGATATTCCCGCAGCATTGTCATTCGGAATCAGATAAGACACAGCATGGTCGGCTGACCCGTTGAGAGGAAAATCGCCGCAATGAAATTTAGGCCGCTGTTCCTTTTTGTCTTCGTAGTTCTAATTATTTCTATTTCCGGCTGCAAGCCCAACCCGGTCGCGCTGATGACGGCGGTGAAGGCTGACAACACCGAAGAGGCGAGAAAGTTCATCGAAAAAGGCGCCGACCCAAATAGCCGCACGTCGCCGACCGGCTGGAGCGCACTTCACTATGCGGCAAGAAACGGCAATGTGGAAGTTGTCAGCCTTCTCCTGAAGGCCGGCGCGAATCCGAATTACTCAGGAACCATGGAAGGACAGACGGGTACAGTCGTCTCCCTGAAGCCGTTGATTCTTGCTCAGGCAACACTGGATCTTGTGAGACAGATTCCGGCCTCCGACATGGAAGAGACATTGCATCAGATTGGGCTGGATGACCCCGCGCTTTTAAAGAGCATGAAAGATCCAGACGCGGCAATTCGATACCAGAAAGTTGTCGACGCCCTGGCACCAGTTACAACGGAAAAATAGCGACTGAGCGCGCAGGCTGATTCGAACGGCCTTTCAGTCCGTCTCCGTGGCGCGCGCCCCTTGCGTCAGTTCAACGGGAAACGTCTGGATTTCCAGGTCAATGCTGGCAATTTCTGCGCCGCAATCCTGCTGGTGGCTGCGGGTGCATTGGCAGAGTTCGGTAAAGCGGATGTGCCCACTCTGACTGAGTTCCAGGCCGGCAGCGACCATTACGCTATAAATTTCAACACAGGCCTGGCGCTCGAACTCGAACAACATATTCACAGTGCCGGTATCGTTGGCGCCTCGGCTGAGGACCCAGCCGCCGCAGCCCAGAATTGCGCCGGTAAGGGATTGGACCAGACGCGAAGGCTCTTCGACGGAGACTGCCTTCATCTGCATGGCCCAGGGAGTGCTCATCGTCTGTATTGCGTCGCGAGTGGGCAGAGTCAGTCTCACACCCGCCTTATCGGAGCCGGGGTGCGCAGCATAACCGATGTTGCGGAGTCGAACGAAACCTGACTCTCTTTGAGACATTCAGGCTCGCGGCAAGGGTAGAGCCTGTTGCGCTGGTAATTGGAGACGCGCCAGTTCTTCAGAGGCCGCGGCGAGCTTTACTTGATGCCGGCGCGGCACAGCAAAAGGGAAATGATGTAGTTTGATAGACAGCATGATTGTAGGCTCCGGAATCGACCTGGCGGAGATAGGGCGCATCCAGCGGTCAATGGATCGCTATGGACAGCGGTTTCTTGACCGCGTTTACACTGCCGCGGAACAGGCCTATTGCCTGCGCAAGCGCAAAGCAGCGGAGAGTTTTGCGGCGCGGTTTGCCGCCAAGGAAGCGGGCGCAAAGGCCCTGGGAACAGGCATCACACATGGCGTGAACTGGCTGGAGATTGAAGTGGGGCGCGAGCCCGGAGGAAGGCCTACTCTCCAGTTTCACGGACGCGCGGCGGAGTTTGCCGCTCGCCTGGGGGCGCGCCGAGCTGCGCTTTCCATAACCCACACCGCAGAGCTGGCCATGGCCAGCGTGGTGCTGGAGGACGGGCGATAAACTAGTCTGTTCTGCTATTCTCAAGGCGTAAATCCGCGCATTTTCTTGCAAGGGGAGTGCCGTGCCAAGCCGCAAAGAGATTCAGTGGTCGCAACTGAGAGTGGGAGCGCTGGTGATGGCAGCCATGACCGTTCTGGTCGTGCTGATTTTTCTCATGTCCGGCTCGAGCGGCGGACTGTTTGCGCGCAAGCTGGCGCTTCGCGCGTACTTTGATAATGCCGCGGGGCTCAAAGACGGCGCGCCGGTGACGCTGGAAGGCGTGACTATCGGCAACGTGATTCATGTGGGCGTGGTTGCGGACCGCAACCCAACTCCGGTAGAGGTGACCATGCGGGTGGGTTACGAATACCGGAATCGCCTGCATACCGACTCGACTGCCACCATCAACCAGGCCGGCGTATTGGGCGACAGCTTCGTCGATCTCAGCTCAGCCCACGCGACCGGTCTTGCCCCGGACAACAACGCAGAATTGAAGGCCGGCGGTGCGCCCAGCATTCAGGACGTGATTCGCACCAGCCAGGTCTCCATCAAGGAGATTAACTCGCTGACGCGCAAGATAGAGACCCTGGTTGATTCGCTTAATTCGAAGCGCGGTACCGTGGGCGCTCTGATCAACGATCATGAACTCGCCCAGAAGATTACCACTATCGCCACCAATCTGGAGACCATCACCGGCGCCGTGGCCAACGGCAAGGGCTCACTGGGCAAGTTCGTCAATGACGACACGCTCTACAACCGCGCCAACTCTGCCGTCGACCGGCTCGACAAAATTACGACCGCACTGGACGAGGGCAAGGGCAGCGCAGGAAAGCTGCTGAAAGACGATACACTCTATAACAATCTGAATGCCGCTGTGGCCAACACCAATCAAATGTTGGCCGAAATCAACGCTGGCAAGGGCGCGATGGGCAAGATTGCCAGGGACCCAGTCTTCGCCGAGAAGCTCGGCGACACCGTTGCCCGCCTTGACTCGATTCTCAAGAGCGTGGATGAAGGCAAGGGCTCATTGGGGCAGTTGGTGCAGAATCGCTCGATTTACGATCATGCCGATCAGACTCTGGATCAGATGCAACGGTTGGTGAAGAGCATCCGCGAGGATCCGAAGAAGTATTTGGTGATTCGCATGAAGGTATTCTGAGAGCGCTTTCATCGCAGGCGGAAAATGATCGATCCAAACCCTGCAATTGTCCCGACATTTCTGCTGGCGTGCGCATGGTTTGCGGCCGGAGATTTCTGCTATGGGCGTCGGCCGCGGCTGAGCTTGACTGTCGGTGTTCTAATGGCGGTTCCATGCGCGCTGGCTATCCTCTATTACTCGCACTTATTCGACAATGCGATCTGGTACTACGAGCTTCGGACCGTGCCGTGGATTGAGCTGGCGTTTTCGGGAATAGGGTTTCTGGGCGGAGCGATTCACAAGTGGAATGATGCGGAAACGCGAGTGGGCCGCGTGACCGTGCCGGTTGTGTTCGCGGTGATTCTGCTGATCCCGTTCATTAAACCGATCCTGCAGCCTCTGGATATGGCTGCGCTACAGGACAAGTGCGCAGGGAGAGTCTGCCTGCAGAGTAGTTATGCAACTTGCGGTCCGGCGAGCGCTGCGACGCTGCTGCGGGGATATGGCAAGACCGTGACGGAAAGGGAGCTGGCGACCGCCAGCTATACGTACGCGGGCGGGACAGAGATCTGGTATCTGGCGCGGGCAATGCGGCGAAGGGGGTCGAGGCAGAATTCGTCTTGAGCGACCGCACTTTTCCGTTTCCATCGATTGCAGGCGTGCGGATGGGCGGTGGACACTTCATTGCGCTTGAAAAGGCAACGGAAGAGGCAGTGACGTTTGTCGATCCGCTTACAGGGGAATCGACGATAACCCCCGTTCAGTTGCGAGCGCGGTATCGGTTCACTGGGCTCTTTCTGCAAGTGCTACCCGGAAAAAATTGAGCGGGGGAGGGTGCCTTGATGAGTCACTCAACTGAGGGTTCCCCGAAACATCCTCCAAAACTCGATAAATCCCTTGAGCCGCACAACCTGAAAGTAGTCGCTGGCGACCAAGTAAAAAATCACCGCAATAGCGGAAATCCAATGCAGGGTGTCGGCGCCTAGTTGGTCGCTGAAGGGCAGCGGCGCGGCGGAGAGAACCATGGCCAGCACAATGAGCGCCAGGTTGACGATGCCCATCACCAGATTGACCTCGACCAGCTTAGCTGTCATGGGCTTGCCCAGGCGCCGACTTTGACCGAGGGAAGAAAGCACGGAGCGCCGCTCAAGCAGCATTACCAGTGGCGCAATCGAGAAGGCCCAACTGGTGAGCGCCCACGCGGTGAAGAGCGTCAGCGAGAGGAAGATCGTCCACATCGAGAAGCCGACCAGGTCCGGCTCTGTGGCGGAAGTAATGTGTGTGGCCGCGACCCATTGCATGGCGCGGAGCCATCCCCAGCAGGCGAAGAAGAAGAAAGCCAGCCATGCGGCCTGAAGGGCGATCATGCCGAAGGGCCGCAAACGCAGCGATGGCTCCATTCGCTTGAGGAGCAAATTGCGACCGAGGCCGGAAACGATTACCCAGACAAGCGCGGCCACCGGCAAAAGCCAGCGCAAGACAGCGGCAACATGAGGTTGATAGAGCGCCCAAACGTTGCTGAGCTGCACTGCGGCCACCCAGGGGTTCTGTGGATCGAGAGTGGCGAGGCCAGTGGAGTCCGGCGGCAAGGCTGCGAGAACCCGTTGCGCTTGCACCCAGCAAACCAGCAGTAGCGGCACTCCGAAGAGCCAGCGCCACGCAACCTCAATCAGTGTGAGCGAGGGGCACGCGAGGACCCAACCCATCTGTCCGACGAGCGACTGGGTTCCGCGCAGGGGCGCTGCCATACTGTTCCTCTTGAAAAAGCTGGTTGAGATTCGCGGTTCCCAGGCCTAAAATCCAGACCTGGGCCACCCAAACATGATGCAACTTCTCTACTTCACAACAAGGTTTACCAGTTTGCCCGGTACCACAATGATTTTGACTACGGTTTTCCCTGCGGTCCGCAACTGAATTTTTTCGCCGGCGAGCGCCGCAGCTTCGATTGTCTTGGTGCCGGCATCTGCGGCCACGCGCACCACAGTTACAAGCTTGCCGTTGATCTGGACCGGGATTTCCAATTCGTTTTCCCTGGCCAATTCGGGATCGCTGATGGGCCAGGGAGCGCGCAGAATTGCATCCTTTTCGCCAAGTTCTTCCCATAGCTCGGCCGCAAGATAAGGAGCAAACGGCGCCAGCAGCAGCACCAGCGTGCGCAGCAGTTCGCGCACCACCGGCGCGGGAATTTCGCCTGCCGCCAGTTGCGCATCCGCCGCCTGAATCTCGTTGACCAGCTCCATGATGGCCGCTACGCAGGTGTTGAAGTGCCAGCGGCCCTCGAAGTCCAGCGTAATTTTGGCGATGGTCTGATGCAGCTTGCGCAAAAGCGCAGCTCCGTCGCTTTGAGTCTTTGACTCGCTTTGCGAAGCAGAACGCGCCACCGGCGCATACTTTGTGACCAGCCGCCAGACGCGCGCCAAAAAGCGGCTTACTCCGGCGACGCCATCTTCCTGCCAGTCGAGGTCGCGGTCAGGCGGAGCTGCAAACAACGCGTACATGCGCGCCGAGTCGGCTCCGAAGCGGGCCACCATCTCGTCGGGCGAGACTACGTTGCCCTTGGACTTGGACATCTTGGCGCCATCTTTGATGACCATGCCTTGCGTAAATAGGCGATGCACCGGCTCGTCGTTCTCAATCAGCCCCAGGTCGCGCATTACCTTGGTCCAGAAACGCGAGTAGATGAGGTGCAGAATCGCGTGCTCCACGCCGCCGATGTATTGGTCGATGGGAAACCAGTACTTCACAACCTTTGAGTCGAATGGAGCGCTTGAGTTTCTCGCGTCGGTATAGCGATAGAAATACCAACTGGAGTCGACGAAAGTATCCATCGTGTCGGTCTCGCGCCGCGCCGGCCCGCCGCATTTGGGGCAGACGACGTTGACGAACTCCGGCACGCGGCTCAAGGGCGAGCCGCCCTGCTGGGTAATCTCGATCTGCTCGGGCAGCACCACCGGCAATTGATCGTCCGGCACCTGGACCAAGCCGTCCTTTTCGCAGTAAATCATGGGAATCGGCGTGCCCCAATAGCGCTGGCGGCTCACGCCCCAATCTTTCAGGCGAAAGGTGACGGTAGCTTCACCAAACTTCTTTTCGACGGCAATCTTTTGGAGTTTTTTCTGCGCTTCTTCACAGCTCAGCCCGTCGTATTCGCCGGAATTTACAAGCACGCCGTCATGTGAGACGAACGGGAGGCGCTCCGCGCTTTCATCGCTTTGGACTGGCCTTATCACCTCGACAATGGGCAAGCCGTACTTGGTGGCGAACTCGAAGTCGCGTTCGTCGTGTCCCGGAACGCTCATGATGGCGCCGGTGCCGTAGTCGGCCAGAATGTAGTTGGCCACCCAGATGGGAACGCGCCGGCCGTTGTAAGGGTTGATGGCAAAGCGGCCGGTCGGAACGCCGTGCTTTTCTATCGCGCCCAGATCGCCAGCCTCGCGCGCCTTCTTCTGCTGGTCGATCAACTCATCGACCTGCGCTTTCAGCTTTTTGTCGGCAGCGGTAAACTCGGCCACCAATGCATGTTGCGGAGCCAGTTGCACGCTGGTCGCGCCGAAGATGGTGTCAACGCGCGTAGTGAAGACGCGAATGCGCGTCTTGCCAGTCCCTAGTCCCTTAGTCCCTAGTTCCTCGTTGATTTCTTCCAGAAAGAAATCAACGTCCGTTCCTTCGCTGCGGCCAATCCAGTTGCGCTGCATGGTGCGAACTTTTTCCGGCCAGCCGTCGAGCTTGTCCAGGTCGTCGAGCAATTCCTGAGCATATGCGGTGATGCGGAAGAACCACTGCACCAGGTCGCGCTGCTCAACTTTGGTGGTTTCGTGGCGCCAGCAGCAGCCATCGACCACCTGCTCGTTGGCCAGTACGGTGCAGCATTCCGGACACCAGTTCACCTTGCTCTTCTTGCGGTAAGCGAGGCCTTTTTCATACATGCGCAGAAAGAACCACTGGTTCCAGCGGTAGTACTCGGGCAGGCAGGTGGTCACTTCTGTGGCCCAGTCAAATCCCATGCCGAGGCGCTCAAACTGACGCTTCATGGCGGCGATGTTCGAGGTGGTCCACTCGCGCGGAGGGGTATTGTTCTTGAGCGCGGCGTTCTCTGCCGGCAGCCCGAATGCGTCCCAGCCCATGGGGTGCAGCACGTTGTAGCCGCGCATCCACGTGTGCCGCGCCAGCGCGTCGCCAATCGCGTAGTTGCGCACGTGGCCCATGTGCAACTGGCCGCTGGGGTAGGGCAGCATCTCCAGCACGTAGTACTTGGGCTTGCCGCAGGAAGGAGGCTCCGCCGCATAGAGCGCGGGGTCCGCAGCCCATCGCTCGCGCCATTTGGGTTCAATCGTAGCCGGGTCGTAACGCAGTTCTATTTCTTCCGCCATATCTTATTCAGTGTAAACGGAAGGCGTGAAGTGCTGGTGCCACTAGACAGGCCTGTGGTTTCCGGTCAAGAATGAAGCCATCATGCCCTACTCCCGATTCGCACTTGCAGTTTCGCTATGCCTTGCGCTTGCTATGCCCGCCTTGGCTGGCCACACGTTGGCCCCGAAGGAGCAAAAGGTTCTGACAAACTGGCTAGCGAAGCATCCGCAATTTCGCGAAGCGTCAGACCAGGATTGCGATTGCACAGAGGATATTCAGCAGATGAAAGCGGGGGACGGCGGAATTTGGCGCCCGGTCCCGGACTACCATCCGTACCAAGCAACCGGCGACTTCAACGGCGATGGAGTCCGTGATTTTGCTGTCGTTGTGATCGACAGGACGAAATCAACGCATCAATACACGTTTCTGGTCTTTAATGGACCGTTTGGCTTGGATTCGGTCGCGCCAGCATTCGTTGCGCCAGCTCTTGACCTGAAATACATGGGATTGTTCTTTGGCCCGCCTCGGCCAAAGCCATATCGCCTCATCGTGGGGCGCTTCGAAAGTGACAACACTTCGATGTTGGTTCCGCGCGGCAAGACGTATAGGTTACGGTAGGAGAGCGCTGGAAGTTATTGAAACTCGCCAGAGATCATCACTTACGCAACTGCTTGCAAGGCTTTAGCCTGCTCGATCCTCTGACGGCGTTTGGGCGTATGCAGCGCCTCCCACAGGTCGGTCCGGCGCTGCACATTCAGCCAGAACTCCGGTGAGTTGCCGAAGACGCGCGCCAGCATCAGCGCCGTGTCGGCGGTAACTGCGCGGCGGTCGTTGCACAGTTCATTCACCAACTTCCGCTGCACACCCATCGCCTCGGCCAACGCGCCCTGCGTCAGGCTCATGGGAGTCAGAAACTCTTCCACCAGCATTTCGCCTACGCTAACTGGCTTCCGTTCTGTGCTCAACATAACCAAACCTCATCGGTAACTGTGATTGTCGAGATAAACCTCAATCGCTTCGCCTCTTCCACCGTTCCATTGGAAGATCAGCCGCCACTGCTCGTTGACCCGGATGGGGTGCAACCCCGCCAGACTCCCGCGCAGCTTCTCAAAATGGTTGCTCGGCGGCATGCGCAAGTCAGCGTCAGACATTGCATCGTCCAGCAACTGCAACTTTCTGAATAGCCGCGTCTCCAAACTGGGCGGAATCTTCCGGCTGGGCAGGTCGTGAACAAAAAACTCCTGCAACCAGCCGTCCCGAAACCCGAGAATCATGCGGCAGTCTTTCTCCTTTGAGCTATTGTACCGCGCAATGGTACATTTGCCAAAGAGCTATTTCGCAAGTTTCTTGAAGAAGCTCAAATCGAGCTACTATTCTCCAAGCTTGGCTTGGGGGAAGCTTGTCGCACCCGCCATGCGCAGGTCACTTTTTCGGGCGCGACTCCGGCGGCACAAGGCCCGCCACGCGGTAGTAGACGACGAGTTGGCCGTAATGCTCGCCGGAGTGCTCGATCAGGCCCCAGGCGAGATCAGAGAAGCGGGTTTGCTGGTTGGCGAAGGGATCCACGTACTGCTCGCCCATTCCGCCGTCGCCCTTGCTCTTGATGAGCGCCGCGCCATCTGCGAAGGCTTTTTTGACATACGCGACCACATCAGCCTTGGTTTTGAAGTCGGCGCGCTTGGGATCGCCGGAAGGCATTTTCTCGCCGGTTACGGCGTTGATGAAGTAGTAGCTTGCTCCGGAAGCGTGCAAGAGCTGTTCGGCGAAGGAACGCTGCGCAGGAACCGGCTTGAAGTCGTATTTGTCTTCTGGAAAATCCTCGGCCATGGCAGTCAGTTTTCGCCCGATGTCGTTCCAGTTGTCTAGCAGGACCTGAGATGGACTGGCTGCGGGTTTTGGGGCGGCTTGCGGGGCCGGCACCATCTGAGCGCGCACTATTTGGACAAACAGCGCTGCCAAAAGCAAGAGGGAAAGGTTCTTGCACAGGATTTTCATGCGATGATCTCCTTTGATTTGATTCCGCGAGCATTTTTACAGGATTTGCTTCGTGCGGGCCCGCTTTCACCCAGGACGAACAGACTATTGACGCTCAAAGAATCTACGCAGATTCAACAAGATTTTTGAGCGCGGTCACATTGCGCTCCTCGTCGCCGGGCTCGTCCACCGGGGTTTCCGCGATGAAGGCGGCGTGGGCGAAGCGCTTGTCGTTGAGCAGGCGGCGGAAAGGTTCGAGGCCCATGGTGCCTTTGCCGATGGCTTCATGTCGGTCGAGCTTGGAGCCGCGCGCGGCCTTGGCGTCGTTCATGTGCCAGACGCGGACGGAGTCCAGCCCGACGGTCGCGGCGGCCTGGGCGATGGTTTGCTCGTAGCCCTCGGGGCTGACCAGATCGTACCCGGCTACGTGGGTGTGGCAGGTGTCGAGGCAGACGCCCACCGGGGCCGTGGCCTTGAGGCGCGCAACCAATTCGGCCACCTGCTCGAAGCTGCCGCCGAGGGAAAATTCCGCGCCCGCGGTATTTTCGATGAGGATGTGAAACGGAGTCCCCTGCCAGGGAAGGCCGTCGATGGCGCGTGTAATGGAATCGGCGGCGAGCCGGAGGCCTTCGTCGCGGGTGAGCCCCTTCCACGAGCCGGGATGCAGCACCAGGTACTCGGCGCCCAGAGCCAGCGCCCGCTCGATTTCGCCGCGAAAGGCCGCAACGCTTTTCTCACGAATCTCGTCCGTTTGGCTGCAAACGTTGACCAGATAGCTGGTGTGAATCACCAGCGGACCTACGTCGAGTTTGGCGCGCAGTTCACGCATACGCACGCCCTGTTTGGGATCGATTTTGGGAGCGCGCCACATGCGCGGGCTGGAAGAAAAAATCTGAAAGGTGTTGGCGCCAATCTCCGCGGCGCGCTCGACGGCGTTGGATGCGCCGCCCGTTGTGCCCAGATGGATGCCGATGCGCTTCGTCATGCGGATAGTGTAAACGTACTTGCTGATGGTTGCGCTATTTACATTCAGGAGGGATCGCGGAAGGCTGCCATCCACCGATTACATGCGCGGCTGTGGCTCTCCGCGAATGGTATCCATCAAATACCCGCTCAATCTCCGGAAAAGTCCACACCTTCTCCCGCGTTTTTATGGCGACGCCGGAACTAGATTCCATGATCGCTGCTTCGTCTGATGACTCCCTTAGTCCTGCGAGGCTCTCCTTTGGAAATGCGGGCAGTGCAGTGGAAATCTGCGATTCGGAGGTGCGCAGGCTAAATAATCGAATTCCATCGCGTTCCCGATTGAGCGATGAGGCGTCTGTGTGCGACTGTACGTACAGAACACAACCATTTCCCACCCATGACACGGCGGAGGTACCGGCATCCTCATCCGTACCCAACTTCAGATCACGCAGGGTTGTGCCCCGAGCATCGGTAATGAACGCCCCGTCTTCGCAGTTGAATAGAATCCACTTTCCATCTGGGGACCACATCGGATTCCACTCGGAACATTCTCCCTGCCCGTCAATGTTCGTCGTCGATTTCAATACCTGGATCTTATGACTCGCAATGTCGTATACCGCAAGTGGGCCGCTATTCTCTTCAGCGTCGTTTCCATCGTTGTTCTCATTGCCGTGAACTCCAAACACAAGGCTCTTGCCGTCTGGTGAGAACTGCGGATCGGCGTAAACCTCGGTTTCTTCCTCATTCAGACGCGTGAAATACAAATGCCCATTCGTCAATTGAGTCTGCGTGTGCGACCTCAAGTCGAGAAGACTCAGATTCCCTCCATTCGGAGTATCCGAAGAAACCGTAACAAGCAGGTTCTGATCCTTCGACAGCGCGAAGTCGTAGACAGGATGCCCGAGCTCAATCTCCTGAGTCACTTGACCGGATGCAGACGCCAGGGTCAAGGTCGTTCCGGTCACAAAGGCGACGGCAGGCTCATTGGAAGTTTGAGCAAATGCAGGAATCGAAAAAGATACAACCAAGACGACCGACGGAATACTCAGGATTCGCACGATAGCTCCAATAGGCACGGTCACCCATTATATTCACAATCCGCAGGTTTCCCACCCTAGCGCAAAAACAAAAACGCCGCGAGGGTGGGGCACCCAGATTTGTGGAAGGGAAACTCGTCCCTAATCGTCGTCATCCTTCGCGATCTTCTTGCTGTGCACTTTCAGCATGGCCGGGATGGGCGCGTTGCCCATGGCGTCTTTCCAGAGAATGATATTGAGCTTTTCGGTGGGGGCGCGGTCGGCATGACTGAAGTCCATCTTCATGCTTTCCCTGGCTCCCGCAGCCGTTTTCGCGTTGGGGGTGTAGATGAGGCCGTTGTCGCGGTTGGAATAATCCGCCGTAAAGGCGGGCTGATCGCCGGGGCCGGTGAAAAGAGTGGAGATCAGCGAACTGAAGGCGTCGTTGTTATTCATGGGAGGCAGGCCGAGCAGCGATTCCATGGTGCGAATGACGCTGACGGTGGAGTAGAAGCGGCTGTCGACAAACGCTGCCCCGGCTGGTCCGCGCGGGGAGTATTTGCTGATGACCAGAGCTGTGCTGCGGTGCGCGTCCACGTGGTCAGCGCCGGCCTGGGCATCGTCTTCGAGGATGAAGAGCGCCGTATCGTCCCAAAACGGCGAGTGCGAGACGGCATCGACCACCCTTCCGACCGCGAGGTCGTTATCGGCGACCGACGACTTCGGCGTAGGTCCGCCGGGCCGGGTTCCGGCAGTGTGGTCGTTGGGCAGCCGCATCAGGATGAATTGCGGCATGGTGTCTTTGGCCTGATTCTTATCGTCGACCCAGCCTTGCAGATGGCGGATGAAAATCTCAGCTCTGATCTGGTCGGGGACCATCAGGTTGAAGTCCGGCGTCTCCTGGGCAAAATGGCCCACGAGTTCCGGCTTGGTGGCGACATTGGCGGCTATCAGTGGGATGGGCCAGGGCCACTTATTGACGCCGCCTCCCCACTCCGCGGGAAATGCCTCGCCGGGCGCAATGGCTTTGTGCGTGCAGTCGCGGCCTTGCATCAACGGCCCCATCTGCGGGTCGGCGACGCGCGATTCGTTGCAAAAAGTGGTGGAAACGTACTCGCCGAAATGGTAGTAAGTTTTGCCGTGCGCGGCCAGATTGCCCCATAAATAACCGCTGGCCGGCTCATTCACATCGGGAATTTTTTGCAGCAGCGGATAGTTGTTGGCTACTGCGCCCTCGAAGTCGTAGGTTCGCTGGCTGCCGCGATAACTCTGCGGCCAGGTTTTTTCCAGATAGTCAGTGCCGATGCCAGCCGTGGACCAGACGTGGCCGTCGCCGGAGACTTCGCCGGAATCGAAGAAGTTGTCGAGCACGCCGAACTGCAGGGCGAGCTTGTGCTGATTGGGCGTAATGCCTTCTCCGAACATGGTCATTTTCGGGTCGCCATTGCCCACCGGTTTTCCATCCTGTTCGAGATCTCCAAGAATCTGATCGTAGGTGCGGTTTTCCTTGATGATGTAGATCACGTGGTGGATGCGGCCTTGCGCGCCGCCCGCAAAGGTAACCTTCTCCTCGGCGGCCTTCATGCGGTTGGAGGCGATCACCATGTTGGTCCACTGCGGCAGGTTTTTCTCAATCTCCGCTGCGTCGAGAGTCGCCAGCGAGCCAAAGAGAATGGTTGCGATGTAAGAGAACGGCCTCATGATGGGGGCATACTTCAGGGCCTCGGTGGGGCGCTGGGGAAAGTTGTTCGGCCCGGTGCTCTTGCCTTTTGCGGTAGCGAGATAGAGTTTGCCGCCGGAAGATGAGGGAATGAAGGCCATGGACATGGGCATCCACTCGGTGGGCACGAATCCGATAGGCTCGACCATAGCCCTGCGGGCGGCAGCCTTAGTCAGCTTCTTCGTATTAATTACGGCAACGGCGTCGCTGGCCATGTTGGCCACATAAAGGCGGGTGCCTTTGGCGTTGACGGCCAGCGCCACCGGCTCGGCGCCAAAGTAACTCTGCTTCGGCAGGCGGGTATCGAAATAGCCCTTCACGGAGAGCTGACCCGCAGCCACGTTTACGGCGGCAACGGCATCGCGGTTGGCGAGAGCAACGTAAAGGGTTCGGCCATCAGGCGAGAATTCGAATGCGCATGGGTGCGTGCCTGGCGCGACAGGGCTGTCTGGTTTGAGCAGGGCGAGCGTGCGCCCAACGGTTTCTTTCACGAGATCAAGCTCGACGATCTCCGATGCGTTCCAGAGAGCGACAAAGGCGCGCGCGCCGTCTTTGGTGACTGCGAGGGCGATGGGGTAAGTTGCGGGCACGGAATCGCTTTCAGAGAGATCGAACCGTTTTTCGATTTTGCCGCTGGCGGCATCAAGGAGCAGAACGTCATCGGAAAGATTGTCCGCGACCAGTAGCTTTTCAGCGCCCGCCGCGCGAATGACCGCAATTGCAGCGGGAAACGGCAGGCCCTTGTCGCCCGCGCCTTCGCCGATCAGGCGCGTTGTTCTTCCCGAGGCGAGCTGCTGAAGCGGCAGAGGAATCAATCGCTCCGGCGTGATCTTCCCATCGGCGAAGCGGTAGACCTGTATGCCGTTGCCTGTCGAGTCTTTGCCGTCGCTGATTGGGTTAGTGAGCGAGGCCATGCTGGCATAGATGCGGCTTCCGTCGCGGCTGAAGGCCAGGCCGGAGTAGAGCGTCTGGTGGGCCTTCTGCGCCGTGCGGTTGTCAGGGAAATCGGCCAGTACGCCGGTTTGCGTGTCCAGTACAGCAAGCGACTGCTCATATTGCGATTCAAAGGTGCCATAGCCGGCGTTCACGGTAACCACGTAGCGGCTGTCGGAAGAGACGGCCATGGAGATGGGCAAGCTGTTCAACCGCTGCGGATGCCCGGGAATCTCGCCGATCAACCGCTTGCTGCTGGGAAGATCGATGGTCTGCGCCGCAGGAACGCCTGCCCCAAGAACGAGGGCCGCAAAAGGAATCGCCAACCGCGCTAAAGTGTACATACCCAAACTTTAGCAAAGCCGGAGCCGCTGCTTTTTTAAGGTTGTGTTGCGGCAAACAGGATTAGAAGTGAGGGATTAGGCCGGAGGAGAAATCAGGCGTGATTACCAAAGGTTGGGCGGCCGTAATCAGGCGCCTTTTGCGGAATGTCCTTAAAATCTTTTCATGAACGAGACCTTTGCACCCCTTACGCGAATTCTTACTGATGTGATTATTCCGAATTTGAAGGCCGTGCAGGCGAGTCAAGCAGAACAGATCGCCGCCAACGACCGTCTGGAGGACGCAATCGAGGAATTGCGGCTGAATCTGGCGTCGCAGTTTGCTCATTTATCGGCACAATTGACGGCTTGCCGCGCGGAACTGGCGGCTGCGCATGCGATGTTTGAAGCAGTGCAACAGCAGAACGGCGCGCCTGAGCGGGACCGGATGACAATAATTCACTAGGCCTGTGAACACTTCTGGGGCGCCTAAAGTAATCTAGATCAATGCGAACGATAGTGACAGCAGAGCGGCTTTGGGACGGAACCAAGCTGATCGATTTCCCCGTGGTCGTAATCGAAGACGGCCAGATTGCCTCCATTTCAACGCGCGCTGCCAATGAAGTGCCCGGCGAAGGGCAGGTTCTCGACTTTCCCGGCGCGATGCTGGGGCCGGCGCTTTTTGATGTGCATATTCATGGAGCCAAAGGCCACGACGTGATGGAAGCCACGCCCGCCGCGCTCGACGCGATGGGCGGCTTTCTGGCATCGCGCGGCACGGGCAGCTATCTGGCTACTACGATGACCGCGCCGCTGAACGATATCCTGTGGTCGCTCTCAGGCCTGGCTAAGTTGCTGGGGAGGCCGGCGGTTGCTGGGCAGGCGCGGGCTATCGGCATTCATTTGGAAGGCCCGTTTCTTTCGCACCCGAAGCGCGGCGCGCAGCCTGAGGAACACCTGCTGGCGCCTGATATTGCCACTTTCGACCGGTTCTTTGAGGCCGCCGAGGGCCGCATCCGCCTGATGACGCTTGCGCCAGAGCTGCCCGGCGCAGTGGAGCTGGCCGCTCATGCGACGGCGCGTGGGGTGCGCGTCTCGCTGGGCCACTCGAATGCCACGGCCGCCGAGACCCGTGCCGCCATTGCCGCCGGAGCCGCCAGCGCGACGCATACCTTCAACGCCATGCGCCCGCTGGACCATCGCGAGGCGGGCATTCTAGGCACGGTTCTCACCTGCGACACGCTCTTTGCCGAGTTGATTTGCGATGGCGTCCACTCGGTCAGGGAGATGGCGAAGCTTTGGTGGAAAGCCAAAGGGCAGGAACGCGCGATTCTGGTGACCGATGCGATGAGCGCCACGGGAATGCCGGACGGCGAGTACATGTTGGGTGGAACTCCGGTGCAGGTGGCCAATGGCAGAGCCACGACCGGTGACACTCTGGCTGGCAGCGTGCTGACGCTGGACCGCGGCCTCGCCAATTTTGTGGAGTTCACCGGCGCGCCGCTGGAGCAGGCTCTGCGCCTGGCCACGGTGAACCCGGCGGCCATGACCGGCCTGAGCGATCAGGCAGGTTCGGTCGCGGTGGGTCAACTGGCCAGTCTTGTGGCCGTGGACCGGGCGGGGAAGCTGGTTGGCTCGGTTGTGAACGGGGCGCAGGTTAGCTAACCTGCTGTTTCGGCCAGCCGCTGTGCCCGCCAGAGCGCGCCTTCGAGAGAGACCACAGGCTTCTGCGCCACCGGCATCAGGGGCGCGGCGGCTCTCAAGCCGGCAAAAAAGGCTTCGCGGACCAGAGGCATATGCTCGATGACGCCGCCGGTCCAGGCCACGGGAACCTCGCCTTCAATGGCGTGCTTGCGGCGCAGTTTGGCTCGCACCAGCAGCACAGTCTCAACCAGATCGACGGCTGCCTGAGCCAGAACCGCCTTCGCAACGGGGTCGCCGGCCAGGGCCAGCTCGCTGATGGCCGGAGCCAGCGCGGCAAAGTCCGGTCCCGGCGTGCTGTCGCCCAGATTGATCAGGGCCTTCAGGTCCGGCGTACCCCAGATTTCGCCAACCTTTTCGAGGATTTGCGTGGGCTGCTCGCGGTCATAGGCATGGAGCGCGCGGCGAACGCTGTTGACGCCGATCCAGTAGCCGGAACCCTCGTCACCCAGCCGCGAACTCCAGCCGCCGGCGCTCTCCCGATTGCCGTCTGGTGCGCGGCCGATGGTGTTCGAGCCTGTGCCGGCAATTTGCAAGATTCCGGGGCCACCCTGGAAGGCCGCATCAAGGGCGATCAGCTCGTCGCCGACGACCTCTGTACGTTCAGCCCCAAATTCCAGCAAAACCTTCGTAATCCACTCTTTGACGCCGGGCATGGGCGCAGAGGCTACGCCTACCGAAGCAGCGCGCACGCCGCTCACGCCGGCCTGGGCGTAAACCTCTTTGAGCAGTGTTCGCAGGTTGGCCTCGGACACTTCTGCGCCCACACGCAGCCGCTTGATGGATCCGCTTTCTGCATGGGCCAGTACCCGTTCACCTTGCACGATGGAAGCGCGGGTTCGCGTACCTCCGCCGTCGATTCCCAAAACCGCGTTCATTGGTCGTTTGCTCCTTGCTGGTTGGCACTACCAGCTTAACGTATGGAGCGAAGAGGGGGCTAACTCGGAGAGCGAAGTGGCCGAAAGGCCAAACGAGGAATGCAGCAAGCTCAGGGACGCCGGCAATGGTCCGGGCGCAGTGACCAAAACGGCATCGCAACTTCCAAATTGGCCCTCATGCATCGCCATGAGCTGATTTTTTAACACTACGTGCCGCGCCTGGCCTCTAAGTTGGAGGAATAGCTAACAATCCGAGGAAATTGTTGGTCTATCAGGAGCGGGGGAACCGATGTCCGAGATCACAGGCGCCATGTTGACGCAAGCCGGCTTGCAGCAGACTGGCTCAAATAAGGCCCAGAGAACCGCGCTGGATGTCGAGGCGCTGGCCAAGTCGTTTTTGGACAATCTGTTTTTTGTGCAGGGCCGCAGCCTGGAGCGGGCGACGGTCAACGACCTTTACATGGCGCTCGCGCACACTGTGCGCGACCGGCTGGTGGAGCGATGGATTCAGACTGTGAAGAACTACCAGGCGCAGGATGTGCGCGTGGTCTGCTACCTCTCGGCGGAGTTTTTGACCGGCCCGCATCTCGCGAACAACCTGATTAACCTGGGCATCTACGGGGAGACCGAGCAGGCTATGAAGCAGTTGGGCCTTGACCTGAACGTGCTGATTGAGCAAGAAGAGGAGCCGGGACTGGGCAACGGCGGCCTGGGGCGTCTGGCAGCATGTTTCATGGATTCGCTGGCCACGCTGGATATTCCTGCGATAGGCTACGGCATCCGATACGAATACGGAATCTTCGACCAGCAGATTCGCGACGGCTGGCAGGTGGAGACGACCGACAAATGGCTGCGGCTGGGCAATCCCTGGGCGTTGGAGCGGCCCGAGGATGCGTTTGAAGTGAAGATGGGCGGGCGAACGGAAAAGCACACCGATTCGACGGGACGGGAGCGCGTGACGTGGATTCCGCAAAAGCTGGTGCGCGGAGTACCGCACGACACGCCGATTCTGGGCTACCGGACCAACACGGCGAACACCATGCGCCTTTGGGCGGCTCAGGCCGTTGAGAGCTTCGACTTTGAGACATTCAATCATGGAGATTTTCTGGGCGCGGTGGCCGACAAAGTTTCCAGCGAAAATATTTCGAAAATTCTTTACCCCAACGACGAAGGCATCCAGGGCAAGCAGTTGCGGCTGGCGCAACAGTTTTTCTTCGTATCGTGCAGCTTGCAGCACATTCTGAAGATTCAGGCGACGCAACACCGTCCGCTGGCCGAACTGCACCGCAACTTCACCATCCAGATGAACGACACACACCCGGCAATCGCGGTGGCGGAGTTGATGCGGCTGTTAATCGACGAGCATGGGATGGAGTGGGACGCGGCCTGGCATGTGACTCAGAACGCACTCTCATACACCAATCACACGCTGCTGCCGGAAGCGTTGGAGCAATGGCCGCAAGGCCTATTCGGCGCGCTGCTGCCGCGGCACCTGGAAATCATCGACGAGATCAACCGCCGTCATCTGGACAATGTGCGAATGAAGTTCCCCGGCGATGATGGGCGCGTGCGGCGGCTTTCGCTCATCAACGAAGAGGGCGAAAAATTTGTGCGCATGGCGCATCTGGCCGCGCTGGGAAGCCATGCCATTAACGGCGTGGCTGCGCTGCATACGGAGCTGCTGAAGACCAATGTGCTCAGAGATTTCTATGCGCTGACGCCGGAGAAGTTCAGCAACAAGACGAACGGAGTGACGCCCCGGCGCTGGATGCGGCTGAGCAATCCGCGGCTTGCGCAATTGCTGACCGCGCGGCTGGGCTCGGGCTGGGTGAGGGATTTGGAAAAGCTGCGCAAGCTGGAGCCCCTGGCTGACGACAAGGAGTTCCGCGCGGAATGGAGGGCCATCAAGCGGCACAACAAGCTGCAGCTCTCCACCTATATTCAAGAGCGGCTGGGGATTTCGATTGATGCGGATTCGATATTCGACGTGCTGGTGAAGCGGTTGCACGAATACAAGCGGCAGCACCTGCTGGTGCTCTACATTCTCACTCTCTACAAGCGCATCCAGCGCGACCCTGATACGGAAATGGTTCCGCGGACTTTTATCTTTGGTGGAAAAGCCGCGCCCGGCTATCGCATGGCCAAGCTGATTATCAAGCTGATTCACTCCGTGGGCGAGGCTATCAACTCCGATCGGGTGGTGCGCGGCCGGGTGAAGGTGGCTTTTCTGCCCGATTACAGCGTGAAGCTGGGCCAGAGAGTCTATCCTGCCGCGGACCTGAGCGAACAGATTTCACTGGCAGGAAAAGAGGCATCGGGAACCGGGAATATGAAGTTCGGCATGAACGGCGCGGTGACCATCGGCACGCTGGACGGGGCGAATATCGAAATACGCGAGGAGGTGGGCGCGGAGAACTTCTTTCTCTTTGGCCTCACCACTCCCGAGGTCGAGAGACACAAGAGCGAGGGCTACAGCCCGCGCACGATTTACGAGTCAAACGCCCACTTGCGGGAGGCGCTGGATTCGTTGAGCAACGGTGAATTCTCGCACGGTGACAAGGCGCTCTTCGAGCCGCTGGTGAATTCTCTGTTGAACGCCGACGACTATATGCTGCTGGCCGATTACCAGGCGTACGTTGATTGCCAGGACCGTGTCAGCGCGGCCTACAAAGATGAGGAAGCGTGGACGCGCATGTCCATCCTGAACGTGGCGCGCATCGGCAAGTTCTCGTCTGACAGGGCGATCCGCGACTACTGCGCGGAGATATGGAAGACCTGGCCAGTGAAGATTCAGTTGTAGATCCAAAGCCCCGCTCCGGAAGCGGCTGCACATCCGGGGCGGGGCTGTTGCTGGCGTGGCGGACTATTTCGGCTCGGCGGCCGGGGCCTCAGGTCCAACGACTGTGATTGTGATGGTGTTGGACTTGACGTCCGGTCGGTTGTTCTGAATAGTCCCAACTGTGCCTGGACGTTGATCATCCCCCCAAACAGGGCGTGAAACCTGGATCGTATATTTACCCGGACGAGTGAAGTCGTAAAGGACGCTGATCAGGCCGCCAGCTGCATGGGCGCTTTCCCCCGGTTTGATGATGCATGGAAATGAGCTGCCAGTCTCCCCAATTTCTGGATATTTCCTTTTGACCTTCGGCACGGGGCCTTGTTCGTCGGTGACGTCGTATCGATAGTTTCTGTCCAAAGCGTTGCTCCCATAACTTGTGCAGTCAAAGTCATGGTCTGAGATGTTCGTCATTACAGTTTCGATGTAAACTGGATCGCCTGATTTCACTTGTGGTTTATCCGTACTGATTGTGATGGTGAATGGTTGCTGTGACGTCTGTGGGTGCGCAATGCCGGTGAGACCGAGCATTAAAAGTCCAAGCAGAATTCGCATAAATCCTCCGTTTTCCTTTCACTAGTTGCAGGTCTCCACGGCCGGCCCGTTCCAAATGGGATATCCATAATGGAGCGTGGTGTATCCATCGGTTTGTTGGTTGTCCTTGCTGAGCTTAAATCCCTCAATCGGGCCTGGCGTTCCATCTGTTGTGGCTTTCCACTTCTCAGAACTGTTCTGCTCAGCCGAGCCCGTGAACCCCCATGTTTGATAACCAATCGGAACAGGGATCGAATTCGGAACATTAGAAGTCCACAACAGGAACATAGTTGCATTGAATGATCGAGTTACTACATAGTGATCCGGCAATCCAAAATTGGGAGCATCCTCGGCTTGAGGCGGATTTGTAGCGGGTATGATTCCGGCATAGGGATAAGAAAGATCCACTCCCTGGCTGGTTGTGCAGCTGATGGTGTTCAGCGTTCGAGTGTCGCTGTTGAGCAACTGCACATAGGAGTAGGTTCCACCGGATTGAGCGCCTGATGGTTGAAATGAGATGCCAAAAGTGCTTCCTGGGTAAACCGCTGTACAACCATATCCTGTTATGTTCCCATAAACCAAGAAGGGGCTTTTAGTGCCTCCGCTTTTCGGCGGAACGCCGTCCACACACGGAATAAGTTGGTCAATGGTGAGTTTTTTGTACGGGGTGTTGGACATTTTTCCGCCTCCACTCACAGTGAAGGCTGCCCTTGCTGTCAAGCTACATTTGCCGTCAGCGTCTGCGCCTGGGATGTCTACACAGTACTTGTAGGTAACTGGGATGTTTTCGTCTTTTGGATAGACCCAATAAAACGTTATATCCGGCTTATCAAGTACCGTCTCCGTCACCGTTGCGCTTGCCGTAGATACCGGATACCCGCCGATATTTGTTCCGTCCACCGTCCAGGTATTCTTCGAAAAGGAAAGGCCGAGCGCGGTCAAATCAGTGGCAGCCGGTATCGTGGTCAGTCTGATTTGCTGGCCGACGACCACACTTTGAGCGGGAGGTGGTGTTCCATCGGTTGTGCTGATGACTGGTTGGGTGCAGTTCATGCTGGGATCGCACTGGATTTCAGGCGCGCCAAGAATCTGCACTGTTATCCCCTGGTTGCCGTCCGGATCGGTGCATTGGCTGCCTGCTGCTCCGGCTGCTGGTGTGGCATTGGCGCTCTCAGCAGCCCGAACGACCAACGGGAAAAAGACCTCCGCCGTTACGCATGCCGTCTCAGTGGGGTCACTGGGATCGGGCACAACCGAGGCCTTGATGCGCGCTTGGTCTTGGCTGTTAACGCTAAGAGAAACGGATCCGGTATCCACGTTCACTCGGACAACGACTGGGCAATTTGCTCCCTCAAGGCCGACAGTGGAGCTCAAGTTGGCTCCCTTGATGGTGACGTTGTTATAGGTTTGCCCTGCAAACCACACGTCAGGAGTTATGGAGGTGATGGTTGGTGCGTGGCGGTCGGTGCAGGGGTCAAAAGCGTGGCAGAAAGTTGGAGAAAACAGCAATAAAAGCATGGCGGCGTGGAGGAGTGGCCCAGGAATTGCCTCCCAATTTACCCAAGAACTTGCTCATGGGTCCGATCCTTTCAGTGGGTTGGCTACGGGTTGAGCCCGATATTCGGCTTGGCGGCAATTGTAACCCAAGCCCGGTCATCAAATTACGAATGAATTGATACTCTGGTAATGTTGCCTGCGAGGCCGGTATAGGGCCAGCGTCTGCTTGAGCGGCGTTCCTCGTAAGGAAGTTTCCATTCCGAGCGCGGTCCACATGCGGTCATCCCGTCACAGCCCCGACCCGTTTTCGTGTGCGAGAATTGTTGGTTCGGAAATTGGCCGGAAAGTCATGGTCTGTTCCGGGAGGATTGCACCAATGCCTGTACTTCGTTCATTTTTTATCGCTCTCTCAAAGAATCGCCCTCTTCGCCGTTTCAGCGAACGCTCCTGGGTAGGAATCCGGCTCAGTTCACGGTTTATTGCCGGAATGGAAATCAACGACGCCCTGCGCGTGGCCGAAGAGGTCAACAAGCAGGGCATGACAGTTTCGCTGGACTCGCTGGGCGAGAGCGTGACTTCAGAGGCCGAGGCGAGAGCCGCCGCGGATGTTTATCACAAGCTGCTGGACTCGATTGCCGCGCGCAAGTTGAATGCCAACATCAGCATGAAGCTGACGCAGATGGGGCTGAACCTGTCTCCCGCGCTGGCCGAGAGCATCGCCGAGAGCGTGGCCCAGCATGCAGCCAAGACGGGCAACTTTGTCCGCATCGACATGGAAGATTCGTCGCTGACGCAGGTGACGATGGAGATTGTGGAACGGCTTCATGCAAAGCCTGAGTTGCGCGAAGCGGTTGGAATCGTAATCCAGGCCTATCTTTTCCGTTCGCAGAGAGACATTGAGGAGCTGATCGCCAACGGGATTCGCGTGCGGCTGTGCAAGGGCGCTTACCAAGAGCCGGCGGAGATTGCGTATCCGCGCAAGGCCGACGTGGACACGAACTATATCAAGCTCAGCGGAATGCTGCTGGCAAGCTCGGAATTTCACGGGCTGGCGACACACGACGATGCCATGGTTGCAGCGGTGAAGAGCTACGCCAAGGAGCACGGAATCGACCCCGGCCATTTCGAGTTCCAGATGCTCTATGGCATTCGGCGCGATTTGCAAAGCCGGCTCATCAAGGAGGGATACAAAGTGCGCGTGTACGTTCCCTTCGGCAATGACTGGTATCCCTACTTCATGCGCAGGCTGGCCGAGCGGCCTGCGAACGTGCTGTTCCTGGTCAAGAACTTTTTCCGCAGCTAGAACGGACCGATTAAGGTTTGAGGTTTCCCACACCAGATCACCCCAACGACGAAGACCTGTCGTTACCACCCCAAGAAGCAACGACCGCTTCTTGGGGATCCCGATGCCGGAAAAACAGAAACGCAATAAGGATGAGGCACCCGGCAAACTGTTTCAGGAGCGATACAATTTCATGGAATCGGCGTCTGAAAAAGGGGATTCCGGTGTACTCTGATAGAGCCCACAGCAGAGCGATGGATGGAATGGCTCTGGATTTGCTCAATCCTCCATAGAGGATTTGAATCGTGGCGGGGTCCTACGAGATGGTGCTCGAGAGAGCTGGAGAACTCCATGAAGAACATGATGGGAATCGTGTTATTGAGTTTTATACTGGCCGGCTCAGCCATTGCGCAGAGCACTTATTCTGTCACCATCACCAAGGTCACAATGGGACAGGAGGACAGCAGCCGCTCGACTCATCCGCGTCCGATTATCTACTTCACCTTCAGCAATGGAGACACGGATCATTACACGTTAAGCGATTACACACCTGCCGAGATGGCTGCCGATTCCGCGAAGGCTGATTTGATGGCCGACTCCGGGAAGGTTCGTACCTGGAGCGTTGGCGACACTCTCGTCATCAATAGAATTTCGGATTGTTTCCTGTCCACGGACTACACCAACGTGAGCAAGAATCCGAAGCAACAGGTCTGCTTTATGTAAGGTTCCGAGTCAATCGGATTTTGGTGGGGGAAGTGCCCTTTCGGCATTTGCTTCCTTTCCCTTACCGACGCAGTGGGCACCCGCAGATTTGTGGTTAGTTTAAGGGCGGGCTACCTTCTTTGAATCCTGGACTTAGACAGCCTCTACGGAATCGATTTTTCTGGCGATTTCGGAGGCTAGAGTTTCAACAGAGGAGTGAAAGAGCCTGCGCTCCCGCGTGGGCAGTTCCTTCAGCAGGTCAGGATACGGCGTGATTTCGCAGCCCGGAAACGCGGGGCAGCCAGCGGTGTCTGCCATGCGGCAGGCCACGCTGATCAAATCGGCCATGCCCCAGGAGCTTTCGTTCTGTCGCGGAGCATGATGATCCGAGACAATGGGCTCAAACTCGGCGGGCATCTTCCAGTCCGCAATCAGTTGTCGGCCGGCCTCGCAGTGATCCCATCCGAAGAGTTCCCGCTCGGTTGAGAGAATGCTGGCGGGGGAACCAGTGTGAGCGCCGAGCAAAACGCTGAATTCTTTGGGACGGATCACGGCCAGCGCCAATCGTCCGATGTCGTGCATGACGCCCGACGTGTACGCCACATCCCGGTCGAGGAAGCCCACGGAAGCCAGTTGGTCGGCAATCAGGGCGCAGGCCAGGTTGTGACGCCAGAGGGCTCTCATACAAGGCTGATTCAACGATTTGCCCATGTATGCGCGCACGCCTACGGTGAGGCACAGCCCCTGCAAATTATTCGCGCCTAGCACGGCGATGGCCTGCAGAACGCTGCTTGCGGGAAACCGTGGAGCATAGAGCAGCGAATTCGCGATGGTAAGAACCTCGCTGGCAAAGGCGGGGTCAGAGGAGACAAGCTCGCTCAACTCGTGCAGCTGCACGGTCTCTTTGCTGGCCAGTTGCAGAACCCGGAGCGCGACCTGAGGAAAAGGCGGAAGGCGCAGATGGGCCCAGGACGGAACATTCGCCTCGCCGTTTTGCCTCTCGTTGTGCAACATCAGAGTCTCCCTTCGGTCGAACAATTTGCGCGAGCCGCCAGGCATTCTGCACAGACCGCACGCCAATGAAAAAGGATCGCGTGCGCCAGAGGCAATACCTTGTAATAGTCCTTTCGGCACGAAAAGGCAATCCTTGAGCGTGTCTGTGTTGATGAGGGAGGTCTAATGATTACGTGGCCAACGAGCGCGGAAACATTACCAAAATGGAGCTTGCGCCTTGAAGTTGGCGTAAGGTATGGAATGTTGTTTGTTTGCATGAACAGCATTGGGTGTGCGAGGAAGCTCTACTGCACAGTCCAGGTTTTTCCATCCGCGCTCGTCCAGGAAAAGCCGCTGGTATTGGTCAACTGAAATACTGTGCCACTTCCAATCGCCTGCACGCGCACCTTGACTGGACGTCCCGTCCATTGGCGCGTGACTGGCTCCCAGTGTTTGCCCTCGTCTTCACTGAGAAACAGCGCGCCGGCCACGTCGATTGCCAGCGTCCGCTGCTGCGTGACTGCTGCGGAGATGGCCGTCAGGCCGCTGGGCAGTATTGGCAGATTTGCATTCAGGGAAGCAGCCGATCGGGCTATCGCCTCTCGTGCGCCGTTGTCAAAACTGGCAGTCGGCGCGCCCTGCTTTGACACACGCGACACAGCAGTAAAGGCAGGTGCGTTCTGGCCGACCGGTGCGCCGCCCATCGCCGCTTTCATGCTTTCTTGCGAGGCCCCCGTTGCATTGGCGTTTGCCGAAAGTGCGCCGGTCATACGCTGCCGCTGCTGAAATCCACCCACCGCTGGCTCCGGATTGAATTGAGACGGAAATTCCTGCTGCGTCCGCATTTGCACAGACTCCGTCGAAGGTGTCCGCACCGCATTGTTTTCTCCTGGGGAGTACGCGCCTGCGCCCGGCGTAGCCTGAAGCGCCGCAGAAGGAGCAGCTTCCAGCGCGAGCTCCTCCGGTGGGCGGCGAGACGCCGTGAATCTTAGGCTTCCGGCGGCTGAGTTCGCTTCGACAGGGGGCGCGGGTTTAAGCGCTGCTCCCGCGGGTGGTTCCCTCAGCGGAACGGGCGCGGTCTGCGCATTTTGCGGCACGACCTTCGCCATCTCCGGCGCAGGTGCGGTGTGCCTCGGATGCATTGTGACCACGACCGTCAGCGCAGCCGCCAACGCAGCCGCCATCGCCGCAGTCGGAACCCAGCCAAGGCGCCAACCCCAGCGCCATCCTCTTGATGGCAAAGCAGATTGGGTTTCCAGATCTTCCGCTTCCGCTGCCTTGTGCGCCAGGAAGATCACTTGACGGCAGCGGCTGCACCGCGTCATGTGAGCTAGAATCTGCTCCCGTTCTGCCACGCCTAGCGCCTGTTCGGCAAAGGCGTTGAGGCTGTCGGCGTCGGGATGAAGATCGAGTTGGAAAACTGAATTCACAATGCTGCCTTCTCGTTGAACGCGTCAGTTAGCGAAACTTGCAAAATCTTCTTCAGATTCAAATCCAGATCGCGCGGATCGGTGCCCAGCATCTCTTGAACGGCTTGCTTGTTCAGCCCATACTCCAGCAGGTTCTTGACGATCTGCTTTCTAATACCGTTGACCAACCGGTGCAGCTTGCGGCTGACTGTCGCTTCGTGGACGTGTAGCACGGGAGCGATCTCCAGCAAGGTTCGCCCATCGATGTAATAGGCGGCAAGTAGAAACCGCTCCACGGTTTCTATTTTCTCAAGAGCGTCTACGACGGCCTTGGCGAGCAGCAGCAATTCCGCGGGAAGTTTTCCCGGCTTGGGATCAGCTGCCGGAGGTTCATGGCCCTCAACTAAATTGTCGAGCGGAAGCTCGCGACGCGTGCGCCTGTGATGGTCCACGTGGCGCTGCGCGAGCGTGGTGCGGAGCCAGCCCATCAGCGAGCCTTTTCCTTTGTAGGAATCCAGCGGGCTGCGCCGGACGCCTTCGCTAGCCTTGAGGCCGTAAAGCTCCGCGTAGAGGTGATCTGCCAGTTCACGGCCCAGAGTTTCGCTGCCGGTGATGGCAATGGCGGCGCGAAACAGCGGCTGGCGGTAGATCTCAATGAAATGTTCCCATGCGCCTTCGTGGCCGACAGCGCAGGCTTGAGCCAGCACCAGGTCGGCGAGCCGCAGGCCGCGAAGAAAGCCGGTTTGCTGACGTTGTGACGCGGTTGCTCCGGCCGCAAGGCCGTAATTCTGCGCCTTGCCAACGCTCTCTAGAATCCGGCTGAATGACTCCTGCTCGAGGCCGTAGGCGGCCGCGCCGGATTCACGCCAGAGTTCGTTGAGCAGCTGGTTCGGTTGCACGGGAAGCTGGGCCACCTTCGGCATTTCGTCGATTCCGGCGACGGCACTATCTTTGACGGGTTGGGAGGAGGTAATCCTCACGCCACCAAGATACGCCCAAAGCGCCACTTTAGAACGGCCCGCCAAAAAAAATTGCAAGAAGCTGGCTTGCCTGCGTTCTCAGCTCAAAGGCCGGCGATCTCTCCCGGCGGAGGAGAACGAATGAAGAATCTGGGCAAGTTGGGGTTGGCGAGTGTGTTGCTGTTGGCACTTACGGCGTTTGTCGAGCGGAGCGGAGTGGAGGCGGCAGGCGGGCCGCAGGAGACGTCGAATGGTTCTTACCGGGTACTGGCCCCGATCGAGAGCGGCAATTTGCTCCTGTTTCCGGTGGTCCCGGCCCACGTTAAATCGATCGGCGCAACGCCGTTTATCACTCTCGATGAGGGAATCAAGAGCGGCCAGGTGGAAGTGACCGAGGCTGGCCGCGTGCGAGGGCTGGTGCGGCAGAGAGGAACCGTCGGTGTCCCGCCTTATCAGGATGACCGCTTTCGCCCAGTCCTTCCGCCCCAAGAGAATCGCTACCGCGGAGACGAAGTGAACACGCTGGTGCTGGTGAACAACTCCGACAAGCCTCTGCTGTTGCTCGCCGGCGAGATTGTGACCGGGGGAAAACAGGACCGCGTAATCGGCAAGGACCGCATTGTTCCGCCGGGCGGCGAGCCAATCGATCTGGGAGTCTTTTGCATTGAGCCGGGCCGCTGGACCGCGAGTTCGGAGACCTTTGGCGCGGCAGGCAAAATACCCGCTCATAGCTTCATGGTGCAGCCCAGAGTGCGCGAGCAAGCCATGGTTGCCCAGGACCAGCAGCGAGTGTGGGATTCGGTGAGGGGGAGCATCTCGCAAATGGAAGTTGCGGCTGCTCCTTCCGCGAACGCGGGGATGGGCGGAGGACAGGTATACGCGCGATCGATGGGAACCACCAGCTACGCCAAGATGATGGAAGACTCGACGGTCAGCGCCAAGGTGGATGAGGCCGCGGCCCAGGTGATGAAATCGCGGGACCAGGTGCTCGCGCAACTCCGCAAGGAAGGCGCTATCGGCGTGGTGGTGGCAGTGCGCGGCGAAATTGTGTGGGCCGACCTGTTTGCCGACACCGACCTGCTTAGCCGCTATTGGACAAAGCTGGTGCGCTCGTATGCGGCCGAGAGCCTGACTGAGGGCGAGACGCACGCCGCGCCCACCGAGGCCGATGCGCAGCGATTTCTTGACGCGCCGTCAGGTGGCACGGAGACCACCGTGGGCGGTGTGGGCGTTTACCGCTATCGTGAACTTCGCTCTGGCGGCACGGAAACTTTTGTGCTGGAATCGCTGTTGCCCGGTACTGGCTACGATGTGCATATCAGCAAGCTGCGGTTGCGGAATGTGGAAGCATCGATGAAGCCGCCACGTCGCTATCACCCGGAGATCTATCGCTGATTGCTGTCTTGAATCGTTCGATTTGCAATGCCCCAGGCCTCGATTTTGAGGCCTGGGGAAACTCATTCCAAAAGCGTTCTTACGCTTTTTGTCCCATGCGCGCCAGCCACGGAACCGCGATGAGAGTAAGCGCGAAGAGGAAGATGGAAGCGGCGATGAACTCCAGGCGGCCGTGGCGCAAGTCTTCAAAGAGCAGCTTAACCGCAACCAACGCCAGCGTCGCGTAGGCGATGCGCGTGAGCTCGGCGCGACGCCAGCGAGAACCGCTGAAGGCCAGCGCAAAAGCGATCGCGCAAAGAATCAGCGTGCGAATGAAAGCAATGTGAGGAGCATCGGGAGTGGCGTCCTGGAATATGAGGAACAGAATGCCCTCGACCAGTAACGCAGCCAGAGCGAAGAGTGCCAAAGCTGCCGTTGTCAGTTGAAGAATCTGTTGCATCCAGCTTTCTTCGGGGCCACGCTTGCCGAGCGCTGAACAGACCAACGCGCAAGCTGAAATCACGAGTGCGCCCACGCCAAGCGACACAGGCGGAATTCCGGCCAGAGCATTGAAGGCACAGTTGAACAGTCCCGATACAATTGCAGCCCCGACAAGAAACGCGAGGCTATGAAGCCTGAGCGTCAACCCGCCGGTGCGCGCACTCAGCGCGGCAGCCGCAATCGCAGCCAGGCCCAGGCAAACGGCCAGCCAGAGTGGAGGCAGGCACAGCAAGCTTCCGACAAGAAACAGCCCTGCTGCCCAGGCGGCAAAGACGCTGAAGTTGCGGCCGTCCGCCTTATCGCGCAGCAATATAAAAGCCCCCGCGTAGCATGCAGACGAAAACAGCAGGCAAGCCACTCCCAAGGCGATTGCGCCGCTCGCAGACTCGAAATAGAGAACGCTCGATGCGGCCAACAAAAACGCGACCATTGCCTGGGCGGTTTCAAAAAAGGAAATCTTCTGCCTGAGCTGCATAGTGCGGACGGCGACAGTCACGCCATAGATCAGGAAAAGCAGGCAGCCGGGCAAAATCAATCCGGTCGCGCTGAGAGCCGGGTAATCCATGCGCGCGCTCTGCGGACTGGCGTAGATGAAGATTAGCGCCCAGATACCCGCATCCGCTGCCAGTGCCGCCAGGGAACGCACGCTTCGCTGGTGGTTGCGTACGGCCGCGTACTCGCTCAGGAGCGCAAATAAAAGCAGCGCGGCGATGAAGGGAATCAACTCGTGAGTGGCGACCGCAAGGGCAAGAGCTGCGACCGTTCCGGTTGCATTAGCCACCCAGAAAACCGGTGTCTGATTTTTCTTCCATGCCAATGCGGTGGCCGCGATCACGAATATGCTCAGGATGGTTGCGGTGGCCGGCGCCGGCAATACCTTGAAGCGCAGGGTCAGTTCCCAGAGCATGGGAGCGAGAATCAGGGCTGAGGTACCGGCGTAGACGGTGCTCGAAAACCATTCTTCTTTATGGACACGCGCTGCAGCCACCAGCCACAGAAGCGCATAGACGATGGCGACGGCGGCCATAACAAGGCGGGGCAGCGAACTGGATTCGGCTACGGCGCGCAGAAGATAAGCGCCGGCAATGCCCAGCATGGACTTGCCCAACACAGAGAATGCGCCACCGGCCTGCGCAAGGAAAAATCCTTCACCGACTGCGACTGGTGCGGCCGTCTCAGGCATGGCCGCAACGGGCATGCCCTCCAGAGTTCTGGAGGCCTCGAGGGCAAGAACGCGCCGCTCCAGGATTTCGACCTTGGCCGCAAGCCGTTCGAGTGTATCGGAAAGAGCGTCCATAGCATCACCCTCGAACAGGGAGACCTACCGCGTTCTAATCAGCTGCGGCCGGTGCGTGCGCGTCTTTTTCAGGCCACGGCGGCAGCAGCTTCACCAATATCCACAAGAACAGCAGCGGCAGAAGTGTCAATCCGATCGCCACGAGCAGGCCTTCGCGCGTTACCAGTTCCATCTTGTAGGTGGTGTAGCCGAGAAAGCTCTTTGAGAACAACTGCCCGCCAATAACCACGTTCCAGCGCATGGCCAGGACGCCGATCAGGGCAAGACTGCCGGAGAGAACGTACATGTATTTGCGGGCAATCTCCGGCAGCTTCACGACCTGCGTCAGGAACAGCAGAACGAGCGGCACCAGCGTGCCCAGGCAGATCTGGAGCACGATCTGCGAAAAGAAGAGCTTGGTGTGAGCCATGAAATTCAGGCTGCGGAACGATTCGTCGGCCTCGTAGATGCGATGAATCAGGTCGAGCATTTCGAGGCTGAAGTCGATGATGAAGATGTAGAACAAATACATGGCCGTGGTATCCACGCAACGGATGTCGATCTTTTTGCCGCGCATCTTCGTCGTCGCCATGTAGATCAACATCACGCCGGCAATGCCTGACACCATGGCGGAGAAGATGAAGACCACGGGAATCAGTGGCGACGACCACCAGGGATTGGCCTTGATGGAGCCGAAGATGAAGCCCACGTAACCGTGCAGCAGGAAGGCGGAAGGAATGCCGATGAGAGTGACAATCCAGCCCACCCGCTCATCGATGGCCAGCGAATGCTCGCTGATATTGCTGGAGCCGAGCGTCATCACTTTGTAGACGAGGCGCAGCAGGCCTTTGCTGGATTGCGACAGGAGGACGATCTCGCGCCGGTAGTCGAGCCAAATCTCCAAAACCAGCACAGCCATGAGATACCACAGGTACACGTAGCCGAACATGGCCATGGCCGAGGTGTCGTGCGGAGTGAAATACATCTCAGGCGAGCGGAACGGGTGTCCCAGGTGCAGGACCAGCGGCAACGGCGCAACCAGCAGGAAGGCCAGTGCCGTCAGCAGCGCCAGCCGGTAGGTGGGCTTGACTGCCTCGACGCGGAAGACGCGCTCCAGCGACGCAAGAATGAATGCGCCCGCCACCAGTCCCGTGATGAACGGGTACAAAACGATCAGCACGCTCCAATAGAGTGTGATTTCGTTGGGATACATGTAGCCTTCAACACCGCTCATAACGCCTCACTTAATCAGCTTTTTGTTCCTATCGCACCGAACCATCCAGGTCGTTGTAGAAGGCCTTCGCGCCGGTGGCCATCTGCGGCTTCAACACCTGCACGTTGTGCGTCTTGAGAAACTCGTGGATCGGGTCGTTCGGATTCTTCAAATCGGCCAGTTGGCGCGCCCCGGTGGGACAAGCCTCGCAGCAGGCGGTCGTGAGCCCCTTGGTAATCCGGTGGTAGCAGAGCGTGCACTTGTCGGCAACATGCTTCTCCGGATGAACGTAGCGGCAGCCGTAAGGGCAGGCCTGCACGCAATAAGCGCAACCCAGGCAGTATTTCTGGTCGATCAGCACAACGCCGTCCGGGCTGATGAAGGTGGCCCCCACCGGGCAAACCTGCGTGCATGGAGAATCTGAGCAGTGGTTGCACATCTTGGGAACAAAGAAATACTTTTCCGCATCCTCTTTGACGACCGGAAAGCCCTCCTTGCCGCCGTCCGGCGAGATGACCGTGGGGTTTTCAAGATGCAGGTCGTCGACGTGATAGCGTTCCACCCAGGTGCGGAAGTGGCCGTCCGGCACGTCGTTCTCCGTCTGGCAGGCGCGCACGCAGTTGCCGCAGCCGATGCACTTGGAGATGTCAATCAACATGCCCCACCAGTGGTCGCTCATCTTGTAGTTGGGCGAGGCTTCCGGAGTACCGGCCAGCACGGATTCCCAAGCGACCGCAGCTGCTGGCAACAGAATCAACATTTTGCGTCTGGATATGTTCATTTCGCACCTCCTGCGGCCGTCGCCGGCGCGTCCATCCCCGGACTGTGCGGATTGTGACAGGTCTCGCAGGGCAATCCTTGGGAATGCACTACCGGATCAACCTGCGGAAAACCTTTGGGCTTGGCGGCGCTGGCCGTATGGCAGCGTGCACATAGTACGGAGGTGTCGGGCAGAACCGGCTTTACCGTTGAAGGGTCGTTGGCGTGGCTGGCTAACGCGCCATGGCAGGCTTCGCAGTTTACATGCGCGTGCTTGCCGGTATTCTTCTTGGCCACCACATCCGTGTGGCAATCTTCGCAGGCCTGGTGACCGGCAAACTTCACCGGAAGCTGTGCAATTTCGCCGATTGCGGCCCCGCGGTAGTGCCCGTACTGCCCAAAGCTTTTTGGCACGTAGTAGTGGCGCACCACCAGAAAGATCAGAAAGGCGAGGACGAAAAGCCCCGCAAACCGGAAAAGATGCCTTGCATCCTTGAATGCACTCATCAAACTCTCTCCATTGCGCCGCTGCCCGGGGGCTTGCGCGGCTCCAAGCCGATGTGACCGGGGACACATCTCGTAGGTTTGAACGTATAGGAGGTTGCCCTATGACTGTATGTGAGCTTAATCACATGACTCTAGGTTGCAGGGCGTTCGCGCGGGCAGTGCAACTCTTTGTTTCAGAGAGGAAAACGCGCAGTCCCGCGTTGAGGCGCAAAGCGATACGATGAACGTGGGAGCGAAAAATGGCAAGAGTTCTGGACGGCGCGGCGATTGCCGCCGTCATCAAGAAGGAAGTGGCTGAGGAAGTGCGCACGCTGGCCGAGCGTGGCATCCGGCCGGGGCTGGCGGCGGTTTTGGTGGGCAATGTGGCCGCCTCGGAGATCTATGTGCGCAGCAAGGTGCAGAGCTGCGCCGACCTGGGCATCTTCAGCGAGCTCATTACGCCACCCGCTTCTATTACGACAGAAGCCATGCTCGAATTGATAGCCGGGCTCAACGCCCGCGACGAGATTGACGGCATCCTGATCCAGTTGCCGCTGCCCGCGCAGGTTGATACCAAGGCCCTGCTGGATGCAGTTTCGCCCGCCAAGGACGTGGACGGCTTTCATCCCGTAAACGCGGGCCGCTTGCAGGCGGGGCGGCCGGCTCTTGCGCCGTGCACACCGGCGGGCATCATCGAAATTCTCAAGCGCAGCGATATTCCGATCAGCGGCCAGCATGCCGTGGTGGTGGGCCGCAGCGACCTGGTGGGCAAGCCGGCGGCCATGCTGCTGCTCCACCAGAACGCTACCGTTACCATTTGCCACTCGAAGACCCGCGACTTGGGCGCGATTACCCGTCAGGCTGACATTCTGGTGGCTGCTATCGGTCGCGCGGGCTTCATCACGCCGGAGATGGTCAAGCCGGGAGCAACGGTGATTGATGTGGGCATCAACCGCATCACCGACCGAGCCGAGTTTGACCGCTTTTTTCTGGGCGACGCCAAACGCGAAGCCACATTCGCCAAACGAGGCTCGACCATCGTGGGCGACGTGCATCCAAAGGCTTCTGAGCTTGCAGGAGCTTATACGCCAGTGCCCGGCGGCGTGGGCCTGCTCACCGTCGCCATGCTGATGGCCAACACCGTTCACGCCGCGAAGATGCGGCGGGGGAGTAGCGGCGGGGGAGCAAGGTGATGCTGAGAGTTGGCCTTACGGGCGGGCTGGGCAGCGGCAAAAGCACTGTTGCGGAAACCCTGCGTGAGTTGGGCGCCGAGGTTATCGAGGCCGATGAGCTTGGCCGCGCGCTGATGGAGCCGGGGCAACCGGTATATGCCGAAATTGTGCGAGCGTTTGGCCCGGAGGTGGTTGACCCCGATGGCCGATTGAACCGCACACGACTGGCCGAAATGGCCTTTAAGGGCGAGCGACTCAACGAACTGAGCGCTTTTGTGCATCCGGCGGTGATTGCCGCTCAACGCAGCTGGATGGACCGCGTCTTTGCCCGCAATCCTTCCGCCGTGGCCATTGTCGAGTCGGCGCTGATCTTTGAGGTCGAGCGCGATGCGCGTGCTCGCGGCGAAAGCGAGACCGTGCTGGCTGACTGGCGGCGGCGCCTTGACCGCATCGTCGTGGTCACTGCGCCCGACGAACTGAAGATTGCCCGCTATGCCGCCCGCGTCAGCCCAACGGAGGCTGGCCGCAAAGCCGGGGTCCCCGGCGACAGGTCTTCGTCGCTGGGGTGGAAAGCTGCCGAAGCCGATGCCCGCCTGCGCCTGGCGCACCAGATTCCCGACGCGACCAAAGCCGCCCGCGCCGATTATGTTTTGGAAAATGCTGGAGATAAGGTGGCCCTCCGCGTTCAGGTGGAAGCGCTGTGGCAACGTCTTCAGACGGAGAGCAACAAGTTTCCCGCAGACGGTTCTTTAGAATAGAAGCAGGGGTCAGGGATCAGGGGTCAGAGATCCGGGAAACCCGCCTGCGAATGAGCTGGCTTCCACGGATCGCTAACAACAATAGAAAGGTCTTTAAGGTCCAAGAGCTATGAAAATGCGCCGAGTACTTCTGGTTCTTCTGCTGGTTGGCGGGTTCTGGTACATCGCCACGCATCTTCCCGTGGGCTCGGGTCGCACGTCGCTCTTCCATTCCAGTGGCATCGGCTACGGGTCTGGACTGCAGCTCACCGAGGCCGCGGCCGCGCCCACCTACGATGCCGAGGAGCAGAACAACATTGGCATCTACAAGCGGGTGCTGCCTTCAGTGGTCAACATCACCTCGACCGCGCTGGTCTTCAACTTCTTTTATGGAGCGGTGCCGCAGCAGGGCCAGGGTTCAGGGTTCATCCTCGACAAGGCCGGCCACGTGCTTACCAACTTTCACGTTGTCGAGGGCGCCAACCGCGGCGTCGAGGTGATGCTGAGCAACAAACGCAACTACAAGGCCAAGGTTGTGGGCACCGACCGCGTGCATGATCTGGCCTTGTTGCAGATTGACGCGCCCAACCTGCAGCCGGTCACGCTGGCCGATTCCGCCGGGCTCTCGGTGGGACAGAAGGTTTACGCTATCGGCAATCCCTTTGGCCTCAACGGGACCATGACGCGGGGCATCATCAGCTCTATCCGCTCTATCAAGGGCTCGGAGGGCGCGCTTATAGAGGACGCCATCCAGACAGACGCGGCTATCAATCCCGGCAATTCTGGCGGCCCTTTGCTCAACTCGCGCGGCGAAGTCATCGGTATCAACACCATGATCGCCTCCAACGGCGCGGAGCAAAGCTCCGGCATCGGCTTTGCCATCCCTATTAATACGGCCAAGGCTGTCCTGGGAGATCTTACCCGCTACGGACGCGTCAAGCGGCCCTCGCTGGGCGTCGTTTCATATGCCATTGGGCCTGATCTGGCGTCGCAGATAGGCCTGGCGGTCGATTCCGGCATCCTGATCCAGAAAGTCATTCCCGGCGGCGCGGCGGAACGGGCCGGTTTGCGCGGCGGCACAGAGCAAGCCTACGTGGGCAACACGCCCATTCTTCTGGGCGGCGATCTCATTGTGGCTCTCGACGGCAAGCCGGTGAATGATCCGCAGGAGATCAGCGCCGTCATGGATAAGCATCAGGCCGGCGACACCATGAGCGTCACCTTCTATCGCGGGCGCAAGCAAATTACCGTCAAGCTGATTCTAGGCGAAGCGCAGGAAACAAACATGTAGAACAAGGATCGACGCGACTGACGAAAGCCGGCGAAGGCATCGCAAACCGCCGGGGGTGTTGGAGTTCACCTGAAACCGCCCGAATGGGAAGATGACTCCTCGAAGTTGAAAATACTTGGAGGAGTTATGCCTGAGTTACAACCGGAAATTGAAGGTACGCGGCATCCCGGGCAGTTGAACGAGCCCCAGCAGCGCCGTCTGCTCATTACTTGCAAATACATTGACAACCTGCTCAGCGAGATCGAGCAAGCGCTCGACTCCGCAACATCGCCCTCTCCATTTCCCCGTTACCTTGTCGATGTAACTCCGGAACAGGCGCGAGTGCTCGAAGACCATATTCGGCGTCTCCGCGCTGAACTGCTGCACACACTGGACTGGCAACATCTGAAGCCTGAGCCGCCGGATATTCCAGTGACACGATCAATCACCACCGATCTTGCGTTTGTCGAGATTGCAATCGAAGAACTCAAACCTCGCCATCTGCGCGGATGCGGAGCGGTTCCCGCAGATGCTGTGGATGAGCTCAATCTAGTGATTCACGAGCTTCTATCCCTGGTAAAGGGCATGGACAGTTATCTCCGCAAGGAGTTGGAATTTAGGGAGACGATTTGAGAGACTGGGATGTGAGCAAAAACCGCGATACCCTCGCAATCAACCGCCAGGAGACATAAACTTGCAGAAATACTTTCTTATCGCGGCCGGTGGCGCGCTTGGTTCCGTGGCCAGGTACTGGGTTGGCTCGTTGGTTGCCAACCGCATGGGAACGAAGTTTCCTTACGGGACGTTCGTCATCAACATCACGGCCTGCGTGATTATCGGTTTCTCGCTCACTTTACTCGCTAGGCGAGTGGATATAAATCCCGCGTGGAGATTTCTGGTGCCTGTTGGCTTCATCGGCGCGTACAGCACCTTTTCAACGTATGAGTGGGAGACGCTTTCCACGCTTCGAAGCGGCGCATTCTTTCTGGCCTCCCTCTACGCAGTCAGCAGCCTTGTTCTTGGACTTGCTGCCGTATGGGCCGGCTCTATGCTTGCGGAGAATTTCTGATGTGCGATAAATCAGAGACCGTACGGGCGCGCTGCTGTGTCCACGGTTTTGCTGAGCGGGTTGGATTTCTGAGGGAGGGAATATGTTGAATGCCGGAAAGGCAGTGAAGGTTTCCATTTATCTGAGCGAAGGCGCGACGCATCACGGGGTTCCAACATATTCGAGCATCATCGACTATCTCTTCTATCGCGGCATCTCCGGCGCAACAGTTTTGAAAGGGATTGCCGGATTTGGCGCGGATCACCATATGCATTCAGCCAACATCGTTGAAATCTCCGACCATCTACCGCTCAAGATTGAATTCATTGAATCTCGCGAAAAGGTCGATGAGCTTCTCGGCAAGCTGGAGGAACTGGCTGGAACGGGAATGATAGAGATTCAGGAGACCACGGTGGCAAAGCCTGCCCAAGTCTCGAAACCGAAGAAAGCGACTCTTCCCGCTCACTTGAAAATTGAGGGCAAAGCGAAGATGATGCGCATCTACATCGGCGAAGCGGACCTCTGGAAAGACAAGCCTCTGCACGCTGCGCTTGTCGAAGCGATGCGGGCCAACGACATTGCCGGCGTTACGGTCTATCGCGGCATCCTGGGTTACGGCGCGCACCGGCGGATTCACAAAGACAAAGCTCTTCATCTATCTCATGATTCCTCCATCATGCTTTCGGTCATCGACACCGAGGAGAAGCTTGAATCTTTTCTTCCCCTCGTGGGGCAGATGGTGGAAGAGGGACTGGTCGTGCTGTCGGATGTGGACATCATCAAGTACTCCTATCGCCCGCTGGACGCAGTACAGAATGCACCGCAGGCAGGAACTCAAGGATGAACGGAGGCAATCGCAATGCAGGAACGATTTCAAGCTCGCATGTTGCGCATTCATTTCGGCGAGGACGACAAATGGCAAGGCAAACCACTGCATGAAGCGATTGTCGCCAAATGCGTGGAGCTTGGAATGGCCGGCGCCACCGTGTATCGGGGCATTGGAGGCTACGGGGCAAGCACCAGGATTCGCCATGCAAGCCATTGGAAATTCTCCCCGGACGCTCCGGTCATGCTGAGCGTCATCGATACCGAGGAGCAGATCGACAAGCTGATTCCGCATTTGGACGCGATGGTGCAGGAGGGCGTGGTTGCCATGTCGCGCGTTGAGGTGATCCGCTATTCACGTAAGCTCGACAAAGCGCAGGACACGCCGTTAGGAAGAGTGTAACGACTGATGCAGTCATTCAGAACCGGTTCCACTTTGCAAAACTGCGGCAGTCTTCCGCCCGAGACATCCGTGAGTCTCGACGGCGCCTCCCGCCTGTTGCGACTCGGCAGACTGGCCGAGGAACTTGGGGCTGAGCCTGTAGCCGAGAAAGCACGCGAGCTTGCGGCACGGGTTGCCGAAGGACGTTTCTATGTGGCTTGTATCGGCCAGTTCAAGCGAGGCAAATCCACCCTGCTTAACGCACTGGTCGGCCACGAGGTTGTCCCCACCGGATATGTTCCCGTCACAGCGGTGCCTACCGTGATTCGGTTTGGCGATGAACTTCGCGCGCGCATTCGCATGCGAGACGGGGAGTGGCGGGACGTTGACCTGTCTGAGTTGAAAGAATACGTGACCGAAGAACTGAACCCCGAAAACAAAAAGGGCGTAGACGGCGCGGAGGTATTTGTGCCCAGCCCGTTGTTGTCCTCAGGCATGTGCTTTGTTGACACACCGGGTCTGGGTTCGGTCTTCACCGGAAATTCGGCAACCACGCAGGCGTTCATTCCTCACATTGATGCAGGATTGGTGGTGGTCGGAGCCGATCCGCCGATTGCCGGCGAGGAGTTGGCGCTGGTGGAATCAGTTGGCAGGCAAGTTCAGGACTTGATTCTGGTGATCAACAAGGCCGATCGCACCACCGATCCGGAGCGCGCCGCGGCGGTCAAGTTCACGCGCGAGATTCTGGAGCATCGGCTGCATCGCCCGATGGGCGAAGTATTTGAGGTTAGCGCCGCAGAGCGGATGGAAAACCGCGGGCCGCTGCGGGATTGGGAGAAACTGCTGGCAAGTTTGCATCACCTCGTTGAAGATTCGGGAAGAAATCTCGTTCGCGCCGCCTGCAACCGAGGCCTCCAGCGCTTGAGCGAACAATTGCTGGCGATTATCAGCGAGAATCGTGACGCGCTTCAGCGGCCCATCGAAGAATCCGAACGTCGCATTGAGCTGATGAGGAAAACCATCGGCGAGGCAGAGCGCTCCATGCACGAGCTGAGTTTCCTGTTTATGGCGGAACAGCACCGGCTTTCGGACCTGTTCGGTGAACGGCACAAGCAGTTCTTCCGCTCCGCATGGACGGAATCTGAAACAGAGTTTGGTGAGGCGCTCAAGTCCATACCGCTCGGCTTTGGCCCGTACTATCGCCGCCGGGTGATGCACCTCGCCCAGGAGTTCGCGCGCCGCAAGGTTATGCCCTGGCTCAAACCTGAGCAGGAAGAGGGCGAGCGCCAATATCGCGGCGTGGCCCTTCGATTTGTGGAAATGGGAAACAACTTTCTAGTAAAGCTCGCCGGCGCGGGCCTCAGCGAACTGACCCGTATGCCCCACGCGCTCGATCCTGAAAAAGGCTTCCGCGTGCGTTCCGCTTTTATTTTTGAGGACTTCATTGGGACTGCGCGACCGCCATCACCGCTGCGCTGGCTCGCCGACATCTTTTTGCCGTTTGTGGGCGGACGCAAACTGATCACGAACGAGGCTCGAGAATTCCTGAGGCATATTTTGGAAGTGAACAGCTCGCGCGTACAAAACGATGTTCTCAACCGCATTCAAGATAGTCGGGACCGCCTGGAGGTCGAGATTCGCAAACTGCTGCATGAAATCAGCCGCATTGCCGAACAGGCGCTCGGGCGGGCGCGGAAAGTCAAAGAAGAAGGGACTCCCGCCGTACAGTCGGCAGTTGAACGGCTCAACCGATTGGAACGAGAGGTTTCGGCGCTTGCCTGATCCCTTGCAGCGGAGCGCTAACCAGTCCGGCGCGGGCAAAAAACGTTAAAGATTTGGATGAAAAACTACTGCATCGGCGGTCACATACCATCGAATATGACCGCTCTATAATATGAACATCTGTAACAAAACGCTTGTCTTAACCCGACAAAGGAGCACAACTCCGTATGCATACGCATGAAATTGAACAAATGTGTGTAGTTGCCAAAGGGCCGAATCACGGTCCGGCTCCTATTCCACAAGAAGGCCGTTGGACAAAGGCGAAAGAAGTGAGCGACATCTCCGGCCTTACCCACGGCGTGGGCTGGTGCGCTCCCCAACAGGGCGCATGCAAGCTGACACTGAACGTCAAGAACGGCATCATCGAGGAAGCGCTGATTGAGACGATCGGCTGCAGCGGGATGACACATTCGGCCGCCATGGCCGCTGAGATTCTCCCCGGCAAAACCATTCTTGAGGCGTTGAACACCGATCTGGTTTGCGATGCGATCAACGTGGCGATGCGCGAACTGTTTCTGCAAATCGTTTATGGCCGCACCCAGACAGCGTTTTCAGAGGGCGGACTGCCTATCGGCGCCGGCCTTGAAGACCTGGGCAAAGGCTTGCGCAGCGTGACCGCGACCATGTACGGCACCAGCGAAAAAGGCGCGCGCTATCTCGAACTGGCTGAAGGCTACGTGACTGAAATCGGTCTCGACGAGGATAACGAAATCATCGGTTATAAGTTCGTTCGCCTGGGCGTCATGATGGACTCCATCTCCAAGGGAGTGGATGCACAGACCGCGCTGACCAAGGCAACCGGCACCTATGGCCGCTTTGCCGACGCCGTGAAAACCATCAACCCGCGCAAGGAATAAGGAGAAGACTATGGCTTTGTTTGAAGGATACGAAAGGCGAATCGCACAGATCGACTCCTTTCTTGCCGCTGCCGGTATTGAATCGCTCGAGAAGGCTGAGAAGATCTGCCTGGACAAGAATGTCGATGTACGCAAGATCGTGAAGTCGATCCAGAACATTGCATTCGAGAATGCCGGCTGGGCTTACTTGATTGGCGCCGCAGTCGCCATCAAGAAAAATCAAACTGTTGCCGCGGAAATTGCCGAAACGCTCGGTGAGGGCTTGCAGGCATTTTGCATCCCCGGTTCCGTTGCCGACGATCGCAAAGTCGGTATCGGCCACGGCAATCTGGCCGCAAGGCTGCTGCGCGAAGAGACCGAATGTTTTGCGTTCTGCGCGGGACACGAATCGTTTGCCGCCGCCGAGGGCGCAATCGGCCTGGCTCGCTCCGCGAACAACGCGCGCAAAACTCCTTTGCGCGTGGTTCTCAACGGCCTGGGCAAAGACGCGGCTATGATCATCTCGCGCGTCAACGGATTCACTTATGTGCAGACCGAGTTCGACTATGCGATGAGCAAGCTGAACGTGGTTCGCGAAAAAGCGTATTCCAAAGGCGAGCGCGCCGCCGTTCGCTGCTATGGCGCTGACGATGTGCGTGAGGGCGTTGCCATCATGCACCTGGAGCGCGTCGATGTCGCCATCACCGGCAACTCGACGAATCCTACGCGCTTCCAGCATCCCGTGATGGCGATCTACAAAAAGGAGCGGCTGCTTGACGGAAAGAAGTTTTTCTCGGTGGCTTCCGGCGGAGGCACGGGAAGAACGCTTCACCCCGATAACATGGCGGCTGGTCCGGCTTCTTACGGCATGACCGACACCATGGGCCGTATGCACTCGGACGCGCAATTTGCCGGGTCGTCCTCGGTGCCCGCGCACGTGGAGATGATGGGCTTGATCGGCATGGGCAACAACCCGATGGTCGGCGCATCGGTTGCTGTCGCGGTCGCGGTCGAACAGGCGATGAAGGCGTAACGCAATCGGCGCTCCATTCTTTTGCTTTTTTTAAGGCGGGAGAATGGGGCGCGCAACCAGTTTGCGGCGTCACAGATGCCTGTGGTACAAGCTGACTTGGCGAAGGAATCCGCCATTGAACGCCCTCTGAAACGGACGGGCTGATGACTCCTGCGATTACGCAGGAGTTTTTCTTTTGCACCTGGATGTTCCTAAGAAAGAGGTCCAGCCGCGATGCATTCATCCACTGACCAACGCGAGCCGACCCTTGAATATTTGAATTGCGTGGAGCGCGCAGAGGAACTGGACCGCCTTCGAAACCAGGTGAAGACACAAAAATCCCTGCTGGTATTCGGGCCTGAGGGCGTGGGCAAATCGCGCCTGTTGCGCGCGTTTGTTGAGAGCCAGCCGTTTGCGCTCTATGTAGCGCAGATGAGCTCGCCACGCGAGTTTCTTCTCGGCCTGCTCCACGCATTGCGCCGCATAGACGAGGGAATCAGAGTTCCAGGAAATACCTCGGCGCTGTCATCATCGTCACTGAAGGGCATCGCGCACCGGGCGCTTGATACGCGGCCATATCTTATGGTGCTTGACCATCTCGATGCTCCGTCCCGCGTTGCGACTGGAATGATCAAGGACCTGCACTATCACGGGCGTACGCCGGTCGTTTTTGCATCGCGATCTCCGCATATGGAAGATATTGGCGCATTGCGCCCGCTGTGCGCGCTCAAGTCGGAGCGAATCGAAATAAAGAATTGGCCGCAAAAGATCGCATCGGAATTCGCCGAGCGCGAAGCTGACAGGCTGGGGCTCGGGGCTTCCAATCTGGAATCAATTCTGCCCTTGATTGTCGAGTGGAGCGACGGGAACCCCGGCGCCATTCTTCACATGCTTAATATGGCGCAACTCCCGCGGTACCGGGCACGTGACCAGATCAAGGCGCACATTCTTTATGTTGATTACCGCATGGGCCGGCGGTCGTAAGCGGGATTCAATCGACGGTATCCGGCACGGCTTTGCTAATGCAGCATCAGGCGCATTATTCGATTCATAGAAAGGCCCCTAGCGGCCAACTTTTCCGGGGAAATACCTCTATAACGTATTGATTTTAATGGTATGGACGGCAAGATTTGAACTGCCAACCGCTCGCAGGCTGGATTTGGGCTGCGCGGAAAGGGGCGCCCGGCGCAAGCAGTCGCAAAGCGATGAACTGGGATAGCTGAAATGAAGGAACAGCGTTGAATGGCCGGCGATAGAGGACGATTTTAGGACTGTTGCGACGCTGCCTTAATAGGGATCGCAAGCCTGGATTCACCGCTCACGTACACTCAGACACCCTACGCCATGGACGTAGTTCTTGCTGGGGATGGTCAGGAACCACCGTTCACATACGCTTGTGCGAATCGGCTGATGGCCTACTGAATCCCTGCGTTCAAGCCTTTTGTAAGTGCTTGGTCGAATTGGCTATCGTCTGAAATGCTCTTGCACAGCACCAGCGCGGACGTCGTTGCAACCTTGCTCACTGACTCCATTCCACCTTGGACTGTCCCTATCCCGCGGTATGTATCTTCGTAGATCAATTGGCCGTTTCCATCAGCAAACTTGAATTTGGCATCGATGCTGACACCGTTCCCAATCAATCTGACCGATAGGAGCTCGATCGCCAATTTGCAACAGACCCCCTCCGTTCCCTTGGTGCGATGGATGCCCTTGCTTGCAAGCATAAGTGCGAGTTGCTGATCAATCTCCTGCGAGATCTCGTCGTACGGAGTTTTGCGAAAGTTGTGCTTGAACAGCTTGTCCGATCGTGCGTAATCGAGGGTGAAATTCACGGAAGTGGCGCCCAAGCTGGTTTGGATATGCGGATTTGGAGCGGAGCCGCTCTCCCGTGGCGGCGAGGGCTTTGCATCAGGTTCGGAAGCCGGTTTGCCCGCTTCCGCGACTCGCGGTGCAGTACTCGTAGCAACCGATAAAGTCTCATATTTCTCAGGCGAAGCGCTGATGGCGGCGGATATCATCTTCGCAGATTGATCAAGCGCCCCTTTCATAGCGTCTTCAAACATCTGCCTTTCGGTCTTGCGCGCGCCGCTGATTGAAAGGCCGTAGCTACCCCGATGAAGCGCGCTTCCCTTTGCTTTCTGAACCCAAATCATCTTGCCTGAACTCGTAAACGCAGACCACTCGAGGACGACAAGCATTTCTGACGGCTGGAATCGAACCTCGGCAATTCGCGGACGCAATACAATTCCCACATCCTTCCCGAGCGATGATTCCCAGGGCGAATCCGTCGCCACGCGCGTAACGACGCTAAACACATTCCCGAGCGCCGGCTCGAGGTCCGCGCAGGCGGCCTGCCCCGAGTTAAATTTTCCGGCCCCTGTAGGACTCGTTGTGGCGCAGAACTCGGGCGTGAGAATAAGCGCCGCACGGAGAGCCAGTTTTTGGTCCGGAGGAGGGGCAGTTTGGCCCAGCGATGTTATCCATGCGCCAGCCAACAACACTGCGGTTGAAAGAAATGTGGCAATTAGAGAGCGCCCACGCTTGGACCCGACGGCGACAGCATCGGGATCCGCTGATTCTGCAAAGCTTGAATGACGGTTAGAACTGGAGAGACCACGGGCCATAGGTTCTCACCCCCGGATCAGCGATAGAGTACCACAATAAGGAATCTCGACCACTACCTGATACCGAGAAATGTGTCAGCGATGCAGTACGCCCCGACTAAGCCTCTGAGTCAACGGGGATGGCGAACAGTGTGGCGACGGCTGGCTAAGGAGGCAGGCCTGGAAGGGTCGCGACCGCATGACCTGAGACATTACGCAATCTCCAAGCTGGCAGAGTCTGCGGAAGCCAGTGAACAAACCATCTTGTCGATTGCGGGTCACGTCAGCCGTGAAATGTTGACTCATTCCAGCCACATCCGCGATGAGACGAAGAGGAAGGGGGCAGCCGCCCTCTATAACGTCGCAATCACGTCACAACTGGGGAATTGGAAGACCAGCGCCGATGAGTGGAAAATACTAGAACTCAAACAAAATAAATGGTTTAAAATGGTCGGGACGGGCAGATTTGAACTGCCGACCCCTCGCACCCCAAGCGAGTGCTCTACCAGGCTGAGCATAACCGCTTTATGAATCAATTAGTTACGAAAAGTATCTCCGAATTTTGGTACTCGCTTCGGAGAAAACACCATGGGCTTTTCTGACTTTATCCGCGAACGTCAATTCCTCTCGAATGTCTCGCCATCAACGCTGGAATGGTACAAATACAGCTTCAAATGGCTGGACACTGATGCGCCCACACAAGACGACCTGAAAGCAGCCGTGCTCAAAATGCGCGCAAAGGGGTTGCGTGCCACGGGATGCAATTCAGCCATCCGCGCCATCAACGCATACGCGCATTGGGTCTGTGCCGGGTCGGAGGTGAAATGCAGCCCCGCTTGCAAGCATCCGAGAATTTCGCAACTAAAGGAGCCGCAAAACATCCTGCCAACCTTCACGGACAAACAAATCCGTTCGCTGGTGGATTGGAAGCCGAAAGGCAGATTGGAGCGGCGGCTCCACTTGATTCTGTTGTTCCTATTTGATACCGGAGCGCGCATCGGCGAAGTCCTCAAGGTGCGCGTCTCAGACATCAACCTTGACGATTTGCTCGTAACGTTGGATGGGAAGGGCAGCAAGCAGCGTGTGGTCCCTTTCAGCTTCGAGTTGCGCAAGGCCATCCACCGCTACATTGCGGACTTCAATCGGAAGCCGGAAGCATTTCTGTTCGTAACATCGGCTGAGACGGCGCTCCACCGCCGCAACGTGCTGCGCTATGTGAAGCGGCTCTGCCTCTCTTTGGGATTCAACCCACCAGGACGCACGCTCCACGCAACCCGGCACACATTCGCAACCGGCTATCTGCGCAAGGGCGGAAACGTCTTTTTGTTGCAAAAGGTCATGGGGCATTCGGACCTTGAAACTACGAAGCGATACGCACACATGACCACGGCAGACCTCCAGGCCGTGCATGAGCGTCTCTCGCTGCTCTCCAGGTGAAAGGGTGCCACTCAGACACGCCTACGGGCTTATACAGGCGAAAGTGGGGCATTCTGCACAGCCGACGGAATGCCCACAAAACCAGCAAATCCCTAATTTCCGAGAATTGTTACCGTGTGTAACATTGTGGATGGCGGCGCTCTCACAGGGGAGTGTCGGCAAGATTTTGACCCACCCCCCACGCCCTTTCATGCGATGTGTCGAACGGACAAGAAGGGACCGGGGGCGGGTCAAATGTTAAAGAGGGTTCGCAGGAGAGCACACCAGTAGTAATTTCTATACATAAACTTGTTTAAATCCGAAAAACATTTTGTCTCTTTCATCGTTTTCCGAGTGAAACCATCAACTCTCCGGCGCTCATGCGAACACCCGCAATCCAGCTTTCAGGACGGCCCGCAATCGCGCCCACAGCCCCGTGGAGCGGCCCGCGTTCATGACCTCCTTTCGTGCCATACCGGGTGAAGCGCCGGGTATGGTCATCTTGTCTGCCGTACATCCCAACATCACATCTCCCACACACGCGAAGTGTGGGGGAGAGTGGTGTATATCCTGTCTCTTTCTCTAAGGGATATGCATACGGAAATATGGGCTAATCCGATGACAAGGTAGCGCCCGCACCGAGTATTTCGCACCGCGCCAACGTTATCCATTTTTGCCCTTTTCCGTGCCCCTTGGCTTTCAGCGCATCGCGCAATTTGTTGATGCCTGCCTTGGGTGAATCCTTCAGGATTGCGGCAAGCGCATCGCGTGCTGCCTGTTCTTTCTTGCCCCTGATTACCGCTTCAGGTGCCGGGTCCCCTTCCATTGTCAGATAGAACGAACCGGGCGTAGGTTTCAGCCGGAATGGGTCTGACTCAAAGTCGCGCTGTTTTACGTTCCGCATCTTTGAGAGCGATTCATAGGGCTTCGTTGTGTCATCCAGTTCGGTGACCCAACAGGAATCAACAAACGCGGCCAACTCTGAGCTACCGCGCAAGCCATCATCCAACGAACCTGATGAGCCTTTCTTGCTGTGATGCAACAGGACCACGGTTGCACCGGCTTTCACAAGGCGGAACACCTTCTGAGCAAACCGCCGCATGTCCTCCGATTTGTTCTCATCACCTTCGATAAAGCGGGTGATTGTATCCACGATGACAACCGCTCCAGGTAGTTCACCGTCCAACTCATCCAACACCGTTGGTTGCTCGCTCATGGTCTGAATGAACAATGTCTTCCCCACGAACCCGCCAAGCCCGATTTGCTTTACGCGCTTGACGAATGATGCCGCGCCCATCTCAGGGCACAGGTACACGGTGCGCGTTGGCTTCTCCGTCACATCGAAGTACCCGAAGAGCGGCTCACCCGTACACAGAGCGTGCGCGATATTCAGGGCAATGATGCTCTTCCTTTGTGCGACGGGACCGCCAAGCATCGCAATCGAATCCTTGACCAAAAAACCGTCAATCAGAAACTCAGGAGGCTTGACGTTGAGATAGCTCTCTTCTGTCATGTAGCGCGTATGCCAGTCCACCGGCTCTTTCGGCGTTTCAGGCTGCCCCGCAACCTTGCCGCCGATGGTGACAATCGGGTCCGGCTCGCCCACAGGGAACTTGCACGCTTGCCCAATGAGATATTCAAGCTCCTCCTCCTCAAGCGGCGGCCTGAATCTCTCTTCATTGATCTGGAGAGCATACTCACGGAGCGCGTCATCATCGGCACCGCCGCTCCGCCGCTTCCCCAACAGACTAATCATGTGGCAGTTTCTATGGTCCTCAATCGGGGAGCCGTCATCCATCCAAGCCGGATTGGGCTTGCCATCCTTGCCCTTGGGGATGGCCTTCTTGACCGTCCGCGCCCATCCCGGCACCGGAGCTATAGGCGTTTCCACCAAGACGCTGTACGTCTCACCGCTTGGGTGGAGGCAGCCCGCCGCCATGACGTAGCCCCAACTCCCCCGAATGTCACCGCTGTGCGTGCCCTCATCCCACGCCATTGACTTTGCGGGGTCCTCACCGGGCGTTGAGTAGTACATCTGGACGCCGAATCCATCACGGCGGCCTGTCCGCACCGTGTATGTCTCTGGCAATCCGGCACCCGCCCGCCATGCTTGGAAGGCCGCTTCACTTTCGTTGCCATGGTCGCAATCAACGATTGTGAGACCGCTCGGTTTGGTGGAAATGGCAACGTTAGCGTCCGGCCATTTTGTCCACCATGCGCGGACCTTGGTTTCATCGTTGGACGCGGAAAGGTTTCCGCCTTGGATGCGCGGCTCTTTGCGTCCGGGCCAACAAGGGAAGACGTGCCAACCGCGCCGGGTGCAGCACAGGGCAGTTTCCAGAAGGCTATTCATGGGACACCCCTTCCGCTCTCTGCACTACCGGGCGGCGCGGCACTGGGGCCTTTGGGATGACGTGGGGCACTGAGGGCTTCCAGCCGCCGTCAATCGACGTTCCATCGGCCCACTCCAGGCGGCGGAATCCCTCAGAACCTTTGAGCGGAGATATGCGCAGTCCAAAATCCGTGTCAACCTTCGCTCTCTTTAGCCGGTAGAAGGCGTTGAACTCCGGGAAGAGAACAATTGCCAAGCGGCTGTAGTAGGGCATGAAGTTCTGACAAACACCGAAGGTCTCGCCGGGCACGCGATTCAGATAGGTGAGGACCCACCGCGCATGATGCCAAAGCATTTCAAACGAAGTGGTCTGCCAATCGTTCTGCCTGAGTGTGACAAGCTCTTGGAGCAGGAAATCCAGGAGCGTGGGGTTGTGACGATGAAAGCGATAGAACCTGCTCATCGCGCGTGATCTTTTCAAACCTATGTACTTGCAATGCTGCATAAACTCGCCAACTGCGTCCATTGTGTCTCTCCAATTCAGAAAAGGGGCCGCTGCTTCCAACGGTCCTCTTGCATTACTTCTGATTAGACGTTACGGTAGTAGCTATGATCCGTGAGAGCGTACAAACCGTAACATTCCCGGTCCTCACAGTGGCGGAAACTACTGAAAAATCGGATGGTTGGGGTACATTTCTCGGTCCCGAGTACTTCAATGAGGCCGATGACGCAAGCATGTTGATTCGCGTGGTGACGATGGAGGATGTTAAGAAATGGCTGCGAACCGAGTTTGACTCCAAAGAAAGTGCGCTATTCGTTGGCTCAAGCCAGTTGAAGCGAGCCTATGACCTTCACGACGATTTCAATTTACATCGGGCCTACGAGAAATTGCGCCCGCATGTCCCGAACCTAATGTCACCAGACAATTTTGAACTTAGCTATAGGCAAAGGGACGGCAGAATAGGTTCGGTAAGTATCGTCAAAAAATGGAGCACGACACGGTGGAACTATTCGCAGATTATGACGGAGATGTTTGAAAGAGTGCGACTGGTGATGTGGTATTCCCAAGAAGGTAATCGCTTCATCCCCGCTCTCTTTTGCCCAGACAAGAAATCGGCTGCATTCACTATGACGCTCACGGGGCGGATACGCCTGTGCCCAAAGTGCGACGCACCATTCATACCAGCCGCCGGGAACGTGGACTACTGTTGCATCGCGCATCGGGAATCGCATCGGGTGGCAAGGTCTCGTTGGAGGGCAAAGCAGAAGGCCGAAGGCAAAAAGGAGAAGTGAGTCGCCGGGGACCGCCTCCCATTTTGCCGGGAATGCTGATTTAGTTCTAAGCCGGGAATCGGCGGTGCCCGACTGTTTACAATCGATAGGTCCATGCCCAAACTTGATTGGCTAACCCGAAGCGAAGATGAGAAGGTGTCCGCGCACGTTCCGTACCGGCTCCTGGAGGCGGTGCCCGAGCATTCCTATGGCGATTCCGGCTCAGAGAACATGCTCATCCAAGGGGACAACCTGGATGCGCTGAAGGCGTTGCTCCCGTTCTATGCGGGCCGGGTGAAGTGCATTTTCATTGACCCGCCCTACAACACCCGAAGCGCCTTTGAGCACTACGATGACAACCTGGAGCACACGCAATGGTTGGGCTTGATGTACCCGCGCCTCGAATTGCTCCGTGAACTACTGACAGAGCAGGGGACGATTTGGGTCACGATTGATGACAATGAGGCTCACTACCTCAAGGTCATCATGGATGAAGTATTCGGGCGAAAGAATTTTGTAGCCAATGTAATCTGGCGGAAAAACTACTCGCCAAAATCGAGCGCACGGCATTTCTCCGTGGACCACGATCATGTGCTCGTGTACGCGGCGGATGCTGATGGATGGGTCCCAAACCCCATGCCGCGCACAGAAAAGCAAGACAAGGCATACAAGAATCCAGACAATGACCCGCGCGGCCCCTGGAAGCCGAGCGACCTATCAGCCCGCAACTTCTACAGCGTGGGCCGTTACCCCATCACGACCCCAAAGGGGCGCGTCATCTCCGGGCCGCCCGGTGGCAACTACTGGCGGGTTTCCGAAGAGAATTTCAAGAGGATGGATTCCGAACAGAGGATTTGGTGGGGGAAGAATGGCGAATCAATCCCGCAAATCAAGCGTTTCCTGACAGAAGTAAAGCAGGGGATAACACCCCAGACCTATTGGTCATACGAAGAGGTTGGACATACCCAAGAGGCGAAGCAGGAAATTCTGGCGCTGTTTGAAAAGGATGTTTTCATCACACCCAAGCCGGAAAAACTGATACAGCGCATTATCCAGATTGCCTCCGATGAGGATGACCTCGTGCTTGACAGCTTCCTTGGCTCCGGCACAACCGCCGCAGTAGCGCACAAGATGGGCCGTCGCTATATCGGGATCGAAATGGGCGAACACGCGATTACGCATTGTGTTCCGCGCCTCAAGAAAGTGGTGGACGGAGAGCAGGGCGGCATCTCTGAGGCCGTTAGCTGGAAGGGCGGCGGCGGATTCCACTTCTACAAACTAGGCAGTCCGGTATTCGATGAAGAGGGCCGCATCAATCCCGCTGTCCGATTCGCGCACCTTGCCGCGCATGTGTGGTTTGCCGAGACTCGCACGCCGTTGCCTCATCCCAAGCGCCGCTCACCGCTGTTGGGAGCGCATGAGGGCGTAGGCTATTACCTGCTCTTTAACGGCATCCTTGGGGACAAGCGGCCTGATGGCGGTAACGTGCTCACGCGGCGGTTGCTGGCAGAGCTGCCCGCGCACGATGGCCCCAAGGTCATTTACGGGGAAAGCTCCCGCCTCAGCAAGGAATCGCTGCTCCAGCTCGGCATTATGTTCAAGCAAACACCCTACGATGTGAAGGCACGTTGACCATGATACGGCTGAAGAATTTTCAAGAAGACACGCTCAAGAAGCTGAAAGAGTATCTTGAGGCCGTGCGCCTGAGTGGGGACCCGGAATCGGCATTCCTCAAAGTGGTGAAGCCTCCCGATGGCCGGTTGCCGATGTATCGCAAGGTGCCGGACCTGGAGCGCATTCCATACGTCTGCTTGCGGCTGCCCACGGGCGGGGGCAAGACGATTGTGGGAGCCTATTCCATCCGCGTTGCGGCGCAAAGCTACATCGAAAAGGACTACCCGGTTGTGCTGTGGCTGGTGCCTTCCAACTCCATTCGCACACAGACAGCACAGGCGCTCAAGAACAACGCGCATCCCTACCGCATTGCGCTGGATGAAGCCTTCGATGGCCGGGTGCGCTTGTTTGAAATTTCGGAGATAGAGAACATCCGCCCGCAAGACATGCGGGACGCCGTGTGCGTGGTGGTGGGCACTATCCAATCGTTGCGCGTCACTAGCACGGAAGGCCGGGACGTGTACGCGCACAAAGAGGCGCTTGAGGACCATTTCACAAAGTTGAATGTGAATGTGCCCGGCTTGGAGCGGATTGAAAGCGGCGCTAGTGCGGGCAAGGTGAAGTATTCCTTTGCCAACCTGATGATGATTCACCAGCCGCTTATCATCATGGATGAGGCGCACAACGCCCGCACATCGCTGACCTTTGACACGCTGAAACGGCTCTCACCCTCAGCCATTATCGAATTGACGGCAACGCCGGACATGGACCCGCGCACGGGGAGCAATGTGCTTTACCGTGTCTCCGCATCGGAGCTGAAGGCAGAGGACATGATTAAGCTGCCCATTGCCCTAACTGTGCATGAAGCGGGATGGCAAGAGGCCATAGGGGATGCTTGCCGCACGCGCAAGAGGCTTGCAGAGAAGGCAGCGGGAGAGCCGGAGTACATCCGCCCCATTCTGCTCATTCAGGCGGAGAACAAGGACAAGGCAGCGAATGTGGAGGCCGTAAAGCAATTCCTGTTGGAGAGTGAGCACCTCACTGAAGAGCAAATCGCCATTGCAACGGGAGACCAAAGGGACCTGGACAAAATCAACCTCTTTGACCCGGCGTGCAAGGTCGAAGTGGTCATCACCGTACAGGCGCTCAAAGAGGGATGGGATTGTTCCTTCGCCTATGTGTTTTGCTCCACTGCGAACATTGGGAGCAGCCGGGATGTGGAGCAGCTATTGGGCCGGGTTTTACGGATGCCGTATGCGAAACGGCGCAAGGCGGCAGAGCTAAACAAAGCCTATGCGCACGTGTCCAGCCCGAATTTCCTGGAGGCCGCAAAGCAGCTTGAAACCTGCATGATTGAAAAGATGGGCTTTGAAGAGGCTGAGGCGGAGCAGTTCATCGAAGTGCAACAGCCGTCCATCCCGAATCTGCCGCTCTTCCTTCAAGAGAAGCCACTTTGCTTGACGGTTGCGGAGCCTGTGAAGCTGGAGGGACTGTCCGAACGGGAGCGCCAATCCATCGTCCCGAAGTCAGAGGCTCCGGGCCAAATCGAAATTGAAGTGCATGGGCAGATTACGCCGGAGATTCAGAAGGCCGTTCTTGCCGCTGTACCTGAGCAGGAACGCCCCGCTATCGAGCGGAGAATCAAAGCGTACATAGCAGAGCAGGAATCGCACCTTGCGCCCGCGTTGCGCGGGGAAACGCTGGTGGTCCCCCGGCTGTGCATTCGCTATCAAGGCGAGCTACTGCCGTTCGATAAAGAGCTGGTGTTAGATGCTGCCTCATGGGACCTGAGCCAATGCGCGGTTGACCTGAGTGACTTCCGATTCAACGACACATCGAAGACGTTTGAATTTGATGTCCAAGGTAGCAAGGTTGTGTATGCGTTCAAAGGTGAGCAGCAACTTGACCTGAATCTGCTTCCCGGTGAGTGGACAGAGAACGATCTGATTCGTTGGCTGGACAAGGAATTGCGGCAACAGGATATTCGGCAAACGGCAAGCCTTGCATGGCTCCGGCTATGTGTTCACCAGCTCTTGACGCGCAAGGGATTCGATATGGCGTTGCTGGTGCGGGCGAAATTCATCCTTGCACGGAAGCTGGCAGAGAGGCGGGATGAGTGCCGGGCATCCGCATACAACGCCGGGTATCAGGAATTGCTCTTTGGGCCGAATGCCGCACCAGAAACCAGCTTTGAGTATGCCTTCCGATTCCCGGATGTGTACCCAGCAAAGTGGTATTACACGGGGCGGAATCGCTTTGAGAAACACTTCTACCCGATGGTGGGAGAGCTGGAG